>Ga0209121_10000155_pt1 | contig 68530 bp, 75 predicted proteins | sample Cruoilmetagenom3_FD_187292 | JGI IMG/M metagenome (GOLD analysis project Ga0209121, IMG submission 187292) | Oil polluted marine microbial communities from Coal Oil Point, Santa Barbara, California, USA - Sample 3 (SPAdes) (version 2) | ecosystem: Environmental > Aquatic > Marine > Oil seeps ...
TAATATAATAGCACCTGCCCGAATTCGATGAAAGCAAAAAAGATATCTATTGTGATTCCGGTTTTTAATGAAGAGGAAACTATTGATCGGATAATTAAAGCTGTTAAAAAAGCCAGGGTTTTTGGTTTAAAAAAAGAAATTATTGTTGTTGACGATTGTTCGACCGATAAGACTAGTACTATTTTGTCCAAGCTTAGTGAAAAAGAAGTCAAAATTTTATCCCACTCTTGGAATAAAGGCAAGGGAGCGGCTTTAAGGACGGGATTAAAGGTAGCCACTGGGGACATCATTGTTATTCAAGATGCCGATTTAGAGTATGATCCGGCTGATTACCCGCGATTAATTGAACCGATTTTAAAAAATAAAGCAGAAGTTGTTTATGGTTCCCGGTTTGCGGGCCGCAACCCCCATAGAGTGCTTTACTTTTGGCACTATTTAGGCAATAAAATATTAACCACTTTTTCTAATGTTTTAACCAATCTTAATTTAACTGACATGGAAACTGGCTACAAAGTTTTTACCCGAAGGGTAAAAGATAAAATTTTGCCTTGTCTCACCTCGAATCGTTTCGGAATTGAGCCGGAAATGACAGCCCTAGTGGCTAAATTGAAAGTGCCGATTTATGAAGTGGGAATTTCTTATCACGGCCGGACTTACCAGGAAGGAAAAAAGATAAATTGGAAAGATGGCCTATTGGCTTTCTGGTATGTTTTAAAATATAATTGCTTTTGCAAGAAATGAGCAGTGTTCGAGTAATTAAAACTAAGCCGGAAACAGTTGTTAGTGACTATTCTCAAATAGTCGAACGCCTTTGGCCGCCAAAACAAAAGCGACCGGTGATAATTAAACTTAATCTTTCCTGGACTAAAGTTTATCCGGCCTGTTCTTCACCGCCCTGGCAGCTGGAAGGAGTGATTAAGGGGTTGCTTGATTTAGGCTATTCACCTAAAGATATTATTCCGGTTGAAAACCGAACGGTGGTAACAGATGTTTATCAGGGAGCTAAAAATCACTATTGGGATCGGGTCTGTAAAAAATATGGGGTTAAATTTCATTACTTAACTAAAGAAAAATATGTTTGTTACCGGCCCAAAGCTAAAATGTTAGTTTTGAACAAGATATTTTCTCAAGGAATTTGGCTGCCAAAAATCTTGCTCGATAAACCGTTAATTACCCTTTGTACCCTGAAAACCCATGTTTTTACCAAAACGACAGGAGCGATTAAAAACTACTTTGGGATGTTAAACACTAAAAGACACTGGGCTCATCGGTTTATTCATGAAGCGATTATTGATTTATTGCAAATTCAGAAAGAAATTCACCCTGAAATTTTGGGATTAATGGACGGAAGCGTAGTTGGTTTCGGAGCTGGACCGAGAGCGATGAAGTGGAAACCAGCTAATTTGATTTTAGCCAGTTCTGATGAAGTTGCCCTAGATGCAGTGGGAGCCAAAATCATTGGGTTTAACCCCGAAAAAATGAAATATTTGCAGTTGGCTAAAAAATTAAATTTAGGCGAAAATGACCCCAGAAAGATAAAAATAGAAGGAATTAAAAAATTGCCTAATTTTAAATTAAAACAGGAGGATACTTTTGCCTCTAAAGGGCAAAAGCTGATTTATCATCATCTGCCCTGGAAACTAGAAAAGTTATTGCTTCAAACTCCAATTGCGCCCTGGTCTTTTCTCGCTTCTCGGCTTTATCATGACTATTATTGGTATAATTTTGTGGGTCGCCAAAGAGTGGCTTCTTTTTTAAAAACCGACTGGGGCCAGCTTTTTTCCTCCTATGCTAAACACGAGAAAAGGTAGTTTTTTCTTTAAGATGAAAAAACCTTTTTTTTGGTGGTGTTTAGCAGGAGGGCTATTTTTACGACTTCTGGCTTGGTGGTTATTGCCTTCGGTTTTGGCCGATGACGCTGCCTATTATCAGCAAATTGGAATTAATTTGTTAAGGGAGGGGAGATATTTTGGCAGTGAGGGGTTAGCTTTTCGGCCTCCGCTGCAGCCTTTTTTTATTTTTTTAATTTACTATTTTGGAGGAATAAGTGTTTGGCTGGTTAGCTTGATCCAAATTGGTCTTTCTTTATTAACTGCTGTTTTAATAGGCCAGCTAGCCAGTCTTTTATTTAACCAAAAAGTAGGCGGCCTGGCTTTGATATTAGCCGCTCTTTCTTTTGATCTAAGTTTATTTGCCCCGCTGCTTATGTCAGAGAGTTTGGTGATTTTTTTGATTGTTTTTGGTTTTTGGGCCTTGGTAAAGGAAAGACATTTTTTATCCGGATCGGCTTGGGGGTTAGGTGTTTTAGGTAAGCCCCTGCTTTTGCCTGTTTTTTTGGTGGTGAGTTTTGGGACGAAGAAAAGAAAAGTTTTTGAAAATCGAAAAATAGGATTTATTTTTTGTCTATTGCTTATTTTGCCCGCCCTTGGTTGGTCGGTCCGCAATTGGTTAGTTTTTCAAAAGCCAGTTTTTATTTCCACCAATGGGGGCTTGAATTTTTATATAGGCAACAATCCTTATTCGCGGGGCAGTTATGATCAAAACACAAAAAAAGCCTTATCCCTTTTTCCTGCTCGGTCGGAAACAAAAGAAAACGAACTTTATTTTCAGGAGGGAATAAAGTTCGTCAAAAGAAAGCCCCTGAAAGCAATTTCAAACCTAGTTAGAAAGCCTTTTTATTTGTTGGCTACCTTTGGTGGCTCCGCCGAAGGCTTGATTATTCGTAAGGTAGAACGGGGCAGTTTTGGGGCAACAAACATCATGCGTTTATTTTTTGGGGCGGGTCAACTGTTTACCTACTGGTTGGTTTTGTTGGGGGCGATTTATTTCTGGTTAACAAGCAAAAAATTCAAGCAAGGAGTTAGGCTTGTTTTGGTTTTTGTGTTTGGTTATTTTATTTCTTTATTGCCATTTTTTACTTTTCCCCGTTTTCGCTTGCCCCTTCTTCCCTTTTTAATTATTTTAGCGGGAGCGGGGATAGTTAATTTTTTCAAAAAACCGAATCCAAACAAGTTAAAATTAGCGTTGTTTGTTTTTGTTTTACTAACCATTAGGGACGGGCTTAAACTTGTGAAGTTTGTGTTCAGGTTAGTTGGTATAATATGATCAAATGCTAAACGATTTATTTATTGTTTTTTACTGGTGGTTAATTTTGCTGGGTTTGGGAGCTTTGGCTTTGCCTTTAAGTTTGCGGCTTTTTGGCCGGTTTTGGGATAAGGGCTGGATTTTAAGCAAGACCTTAGGATTAATACTTCTTTCTTATGCCCTTTTTTTACTAGGCCGGTTTCATTTACTGCCTTTTATGCAAGAATCTATTTTTTTGGTTTTGGTTGCCTGGGTAGGTATTGTTTTTTGGCGCTGGCGAGGCAATTTTCCCTTTTGGAAAAAAGAACTCTTATCAGCCAAAAAAATAATTTTAGGTGAAGAAATATTGTTTTTAGCGGCTTTGCTTTTTTGGTCTTATGTTCGTTCCTTTCAGCCCAGCATTGAGGGGTTGGAGAAGTTTATGGACTTTGGTTTTGTTAATTCGATTTTGCGCTCAAACTTTTTTCCACCCAAGGATATGTGGTTTGCGGGGGAAAGCATTAATTATTATTACTTCGGCCATCTTCAAACAGCGGTTTTAACCCGACTTTCGGGCTTAGATTCAGCTATTACTTACAACTTGATGATGGCCACTATTTTCGCTTTAACTTTGGCCAGCGGCTTTTCTTTTTCTTCTAATCTAATTTCTTTTTCTTCCCAAGTTAAAAAGAAAAGAGGGGGTTTTGGGATTAGGGTTTTAATTGGGGCGGGGTTGATCTCTGCTTTACTATTGGCTTTGGGCGGTAACTTGCATAGTATTGTTTATGCTTGGAAAAAAGGAACTGGTAGTTATTGGTATCCGGACGCTACTCGTTTTATTGGCTATAATCCCAATAATCCCAACGACAAGACCATTCATGAATTTCCAATTTATTCTTTTGTGGTGGCTGATTTACATGGTCATATGAATGCCATCCCTATTGTTTTGTTATTCTTGTCTTGTTTGCTCGCCTTAGGATTAGTTTTGCGGGGAAAAAAGAAACTCAAGCTTTTTTCCAGTGATTGGTTGTTGAGTTTTGGTTGGCCGTCGTTTTTGCTAGGGTTAATGTATATGACTAATTCTTGGGATCTGCCGATTTATGGAATTTTATTTGGCCTTTTTCTTTTGGGAGCTTGGGTTCTGGGTAAAAAGTTAAAGCCCAAGCTCAAGTTTATTGCCTTTCAACAACTTTTTGTTTGGGGAGGGCTGGTCTTGTTGGGGGCAATCATTATTGCTTTGCCTTTTGCGATTAATTTTAACCCTATGACTGAGGGGATTGGGTTAGTGCGCGCTCGCTCTTTATGGTGGCAGCTATTAGTTTTATGGGGGTTTTTCTGGTTTTTAATGGTTTGTTTTTGGGGGTCAATAATCAAGCAAAAAATGGGAGTGGTTGAATGGTTGGTGTTGGCGATGACGGCTTGGTCGCTGATTTTAATTATTATCCCTGAAATTATTTATGTTAAGGATATCTATATCCCTGAATATCATCGGGCCAATACCATGTTTAAGTTGGTTTACCAGTCTTTTGTGATGTATGCGTTGGTTTCCGGATACATAGTGGTTAAAGTCAAAAATTTCCTGGAAAGAAAAAAACGATATTTACTGTGTGCTATTTTTTTGCTTTTGTTTTTAGCTGGTTTCGCGGCCCATTTGGTTTATCCCTATTTTGCGATTAAAGGTTATTACGGGCTTTTGAAGCCCGGCCGCTATAAAGGTCTTTACGGAATGAATTTTTTAAAAGAGCGGTACCCGGGTGATTACCGGGCGGTTAATTGGTTTAAGAATAATGTTGTTGGTCGGCCCGTGATTTTAGAGGCGGCGGGGGACAGTTACACTCTTTACAACCGGATTTCGGCTATGACGGGTTTACCCACTGTTCAGGGTTGGCTGGTCCATGAGTGGCTTTGGCGGGGAGGATATGATCGTCCGGGGGCGAGAGCGGCGGAAGTTGATTCTGTTTACCAGGGTGATGATTTGGTTAAAGCCAAGGCGATATTGAAGAAATACCAAGTTAAATATGTAATAGTCGGCGAGTTGGAAAAAGAAAAATACCCAAATTTGGGTGAAGAAAGATTTGCCAATTGGGGAGAAGTGGTTTTTTCCAGCGCCGCGACCAAGATTTATAAGTTAGAAAAATAGGTGGATGGGAAAGTTACTTCAGGGATTGAATTCAGCTCAAAAACAGGCGGTTACCTATGATCAAGGGCCGCTATTGGTTTTGGCGGGGGCAGGAAGCGGTAAGACTCGAGTGTTGACTCATCGCGCTGCTTGGTTAGTGGCTTCGGGTAAAGCAGTCCCTAGCCAGCTGCTGCTATTGACTTTTACTAATAAGGCGGCCGGAGAAATGAAAAAAAGATTGCTAAGACTTTTAAAATCCACCTCCAAGGAGTCTTTGTCCAGAGGTTTGTTTGCCGGCACTTTTCATTCTTTTTGCGCCTATATTTTGCGATCGGCAGGAAGGGCGGTTGGTTTATCGCCCAATTTTGTAATTTTTGATGAGGCGGATCAGCGCTCCGCGCTTAAAAAAATCTTAAAAAAGATGGATTTGAGCGATGATCAATTTAAACTTGCCGTGGTAAGAGCAATTATTGAGCAGGCCAAGAACAATTTAATCAGCGCTCCTGGTTTTTTGGAAAGTGCCCATGATTCTTGGCGCCAGACGATAGGACGCATCTACAAAGAGTACGAGAGGTCGCTGACAGCGATGAAGGCGCTGGATTTTGCCGACCTGCTTTATTTAACAGTTAAACTTTTTGAGCAAGCGCCTAGGATATTAGCTAAGTATCAAGAGCATTATCGCTATATTTTAGTAGACGAGTATCAAGATACTAATCATTCCCAATATTTATTAACTAAATTGCTAGCCCAAAAATACCGTAATTTGACGGTTGTTGGCGATGTTGCTCAAGCAATTTACGGATGGAGAGGGGCAGATTACAAAAACCTGCTTAATTTAAAAGGCGATTTTCCTAAAATTAAAACTATTAATTTAGAAGTTAATTATCGCTCAACCCAAAAGATTTTAGATGTTGCCTATGAGGTGATTGTTAAAAACAAAAAACATTCGGTTTTAAAATTAGTCACCCAAAATCAGGGAGGTAAGAAGGTTTCGGTTTATCAAGCTTTTTCTGAAGGCGGAGAGGCGGCTTTTGTGGCCGATAAAATTAAAACCTTGGTTGATTTTGAGGGAATGGATCCTGCCAAAATTGCCATTCTTTATCGAACTAACGCTCAGTCTCGGATAGTTGAAGAAGTGTTAATTCGTCGAGGCCTGCCATATGTTTTAATTGGCGGAGTGCGGTTTTACGAAAGAGCAGAAGTAAAAGATGTCTTGTCCTTGCTGCGGGTTTTTTATAATCCCAAAGATGAGGTTTCTTGGGAAAGGTTGCGAAAAAATATGGGCAAAAGGAGAACTGCTAAGATCAAAGAATTTATTGAAAAGAGGAAAAAAAACCTGCCTGGTAAACCGGAATGGAAAACTAAAGCCCTGCTCAAAGCCCTGCTTAAAACCAGCGCCTATTTAGAAAAGTATGATTCTGATGATGAAAAAGACAATAAAAAGTTGGAAAATATTGAAGAACTGCTTTCGGTTGCGGAAAACTTTCCTGATTTAGGTGATTTTTTAGAAAATGTAAGTTTAGTTCAGCAGGAATATTTTGCTCAAGAAAAGGAAAAGAAAAACTGGATTGATCAAGCGATTAAATTAATGACCCTACACGCTAGTAAAGGCTTAGAGTTTGAGGTGGTGTTTATTATTGGCCTAGAGGAGGGTTTATTGCCTCACGCTAGGAGCCTGGGGGAAGAGGAAAGGCTGGAAGAAGAAAGAAGGCTTTGTTATGTGGGCATGACCAGAGCCAAAAAAAAACTTTATCTAACCTATGCTGCTCAAAGGCTATATTTTGGCAAGACTAGTTTTAATGAGCCCTCTCAATTTTTGACCAGTATTCCGGAAAAATTGTTAGAGTTTAAGGAAGCTGATGTTTTGAATGATGAGGGTTGGGATTTGCTTGATGAGTGGTAGAATATAGTAATGAAAATTGCCCGCTTAGAAAAGATAGATAAAAAAGACTATAACCGCCTGGTTAATCATCCTTTGCAAGCCTTTGAGTGGGGAGAGTTTAAAAAAGCAAATGGGGTTGAGGTGGTTAGGCTGGGGGCTTGGCAAAAAGAAAAATTAGTTTTTGTTTTTCAAGTGTTTTTTCACCCTTTGCCTAAAAGTTCAAAAACAATTGGTTATTTTCCCAAAGGACCAAAACCAACCAAGTTAATGATAGAGGTAGTTAAAAAAGTTGCCAGGCAAAATCAGGCAATTCTGGTTAAGTTCGAACCTAACCAAATTTTTAGGACTTGGTCTAACCAAAAAGGCAAGATTGAGGCTGATAGGTTTAAGGAAAAAAGGTTTGCTTTTAAAAAATTAGGCCTGACTAAGGCGCCAAAACCACTTTTTGATCCCCATACTTTTATTTTAAATTTAGGCAGAGAAGAAAAGAACTTACTGGATAGTTTTCACCCCAAAACCCGCTATAATATCCGTTTAGCTAAGCGCAAAGGAGTTAGGGTTGTTGAGGAAAGTACGCCTTCAGGCTTAACAATTTTTATTAAGCTTTTATTTGATGATACGGTCAAAAGGCAGGGTTTTTATATGCACAACCCCGAATACTTTAAAAAGCTTTGGGAAAAATTAGCCCCAGCCGGAATTGCTCGGATTTTACTGGCCAAACACAAGGGCCATGTTTTGGCCGCCTGGATGTTATTTAATTTAAACAAAACCTTGTATTATCCTTACGGGGCTTCTTCAAGCGCTTACCGCAATTTGATGGCCTCTAATCTGATTTGTTGGGAAGCAATTAGATTGGGTAAAAAATCGGGGTGCAAGAAGTTCGATTTGTGGGGCTGTTTGCCGCCCAAGGCTAAGCCTTCTCATCCTTGGTATGGTTTCCATCGATTTAAATTAGGCTATGGCGGTGATTTAGTGGAGTCGGTTGGCAGCTGGGATCTAGTTTTAAATAGGCCCCTATATTATGCTTATAATTTAGCGGAAAAATTGCGGTGGAAGATTTTAAGGCTGAAAAAAGATTCTTCTTCCAAATGGCTAGTCAAAAACTTGAATAATCTAAGGTTTAAAGGGGATAAAAGTTTGTCTACTAGAATTGATCAGTTAATTTATTAATGGATCAAAAGCTTTTCTTGGATACTAATGTTTTTGTTAGTTTCTTAAACCAAAACGATTCAAATTATGAAAAAGCAGTTAGGGTTTTTCATAAAGCGGTAAAAAATGATTTTGAAATTTATGCTTCAGATCTGGTAATTTATGAAGCTTTAACCGTTCTTTCTTTAAGAGCAGGTAAAAAAATTGCGGTTGGTTTTGGCAAATTGGTTTTTGACAAAAAGCAAATTGGCCTAATAGAGACTAGTAAACAAGTAAGAAAAAAAGCGTGGAAAATTTTTCGGAAAACCAGAAGTAAAAATATTTCTTTTATTGATTGTTGCTTGGCTGCCCAAGCCCTGTTAGATAAAAAACCAAAGCTAGTTACTTTCGATAAACGATTAGCTAAGCTTTGTCAGCGCCAGGCGTCACATAGGAGCTTGTATTCACAGTAATTGCAGGGAAAAGGGCGATTGGGCTTGGGGGGAAAGTTGGTTGTTTTTAATTGTTTAACCAGTTTAATTATTTTATCTTTCATGCGTTTAATTTGTTTTTCTGTTCTTTGACTGGAGATTTTGATCCCCTTATCTAAAAAGTAAAGGGAAAGAGTAATTTTAGGCAGTGAGCGGTAAAAGGGCAAATCTTTAATAGAGGAAGCGGCGAGGGCGTAGAGGGTTAGCTGGTCATTGCCGTCTACATCTTTTTGTTTGGGAATTCTGCTGCCGGTTTTATAGTCAATAATTTCAATCTGATTATTTTTTAAATTATCAACCCGGTCAATAACTCCACCGATTTTTAAACTTGGAGTCAGTTTGAAATTAAAGGGTTGCTCTAAGGCAATCGTTTGGCCAATTTTTTTATAGTTAAAACCTTTTTTGTAAAAATTTTTCATCATTCTTTTTGCATTTTGCCTGGCTTTTTGTTCCTCGGATTTAGAAGAAAAACCCTGGGAAGACCAGTTTTGTTCTAAAAGCTTTAGAAGGGAATTTAAAGTTAGCTTTTTTTTGCTCTTAAGTTGTTTTTGGTAAAAGACTTTTAGGGTTTGATGGATAATGTTGCCCAGTGTTTGGGAGGGCGAGGGTGGAGTAGGAATCCTTAAAACTTGTTTATATTTATATTGCTGAGGGCAAATATCAAAAGCATCAATTTGAGAAAAAGAAAGGTAATTAACTGGTGGGTTAAAGATCGGAGGAAGAGGCTTAGGGTTTAAAGTTTTTTGCCAATCAACCAGGCTTAATTGTTGGTTGGTTGGGGTGGGGCTGGTAGTTGTTTTTCCCAAAGTTTCCGCGACAAAAACGGAAAGTTTTTTTTGAAGTTTACCCTCAGGATAAATTTTAGCGCCAGTTAAAAAAAGTCGGTCCTTGGCTCGGGTAAGAGCAACGTAGAATAATCTTCTCTCCTCTTGAAGGTGGGCATCTCCTTCAGGCAAGATTTCTTTTATCAAGGGCTGAGGGATAGGAATTGGTTCTGATCTTCTGTCAGTCGGAAAACGACGGTTAACCAAGTTAACTAAAAAAACCACGGGGAATTCCAAGCCCTTGGCAGAATGAATGGTGAGCAGATTTATCGCGTTGTGCTCGCTCCAGTCAATTTCTGAGGCCAGTGGGCTCTCGCCCATCTCCATTCGCAAATTAATCCAATCGAGCAAGCTGGTAACGGCTGTTTCCTTGTTTTGGATTTCAAAGCCCTTAATTTTATCAAAGAATTTGGCAATATTAAGAGCAGCCAGTTGTTGTTTTTCTGACTTTGGGTCCAGGTATTTTTTTAGGAGTTTGGTGTCTTGAAGAAAGAAATACAGAATTTGGCCTCCTGATTCGCGAGAAACTAGTTTTAAATGGCGGTGAATCATTTTCATTAGTTTTTTGATTTTATTTTTGCTTTTTTTAGCAAGACGAGGGAGAGTGAATTTAGTTTTTTCTTTGGCGATCTCCTCAAAGCTTTCAAAAAATGAAAGATTATTTCTTTTGCTAAAACTTTTGATAAAAGCTAAGTCTCTCATTGGGATGCCAAAAAAAGATAAGCTGCTTAAGCGAAAAGCGGCAATGTCATCCAGGGGGTCGTTGAGAAGCTTGAGATAAGCAATTAAGTCTTTTATTTCAGGTTTTCTAAAGAGTTGTCCCGGGCCTAAAAATTGATAAGGCAAGTTATGGCGAGCCAGAGCTCTGATAAAAGACTCGGCGTGGGAGTTGGCTCTAAGCAAAATCGCAAAATCCCGGTATTGACATTTTTCGTCAATGGTTAGCCTTTTAATTTCTTGGGCCACCTGATCAGCTTCTTCTTCTCCTCTTTCAGTAAAAATTAATTCAATTGGTTTACCTTTTATTTTCCGGTTACTTTTTAAATTTTTGGAAATACCTAGCCTGGCTTCTAGAGTGTCGGGATCATTATGTTTTATTAATTTATAAGCATGATCTAAAATAGTTTGGGTCGAGCGGTAATTTTGGGTTAAAACTACTTTCTTGGCTTTGGGATAATCTTTCATAAAGGTAATGATATTGGAAATAGCTGCCCCCCTAAATTTATAAATCGATTGGGAATCATCGCCCGTGACAGTAAGTTTAGCTTGAGGAGTTGGGTGAGCCAGGAGTTTAATCAGCTCGTATTGGGCAATGTTTGTGTCTTGAAACTCATCAACCAAAACATGCTTGAATTTATCTTGGTAGTTTTTAAGCAAATTGGGCCGTTTTCTAAAAAGAGTTAGGGTGTTTCTTATTAAATCTCCAAAATCCATGGCCCCCTCTTTTTCTTTTAAAGTTTGGTATTGAGAAAAGCTATTGGCTAACTCCAAGGTTTTTTTAGCTTCCAACTTTTCTTCTTTAGTATCTGCTTTTTTGCTTTGTTTTTTAGCAAAAATTAAATATTCCTTCGGACTGATATCTTCGTCAGCTAGCCGAGAGAAATGAATGAGAAGAGCGTTTAAAAATTTAGTGGGATTGGAGGCGGGGCGAAAATAATCCAGTTTTAATTTAAAAAGATAGCGCTGTAGAAAAAGAATTGACTCGGCTTGGGAGAGGAGTTTAAAATTAGGGTCCAGCCCAATATTGACTGCCTCGTCTCTTAAAATTTGGTCGCCAAAGGAATGAAAAGTAGAAATCCGCATATTTGAGTAGCCAAGCGGAAGAGCTAAATCCACTCTTTCTTCCATTTCGCTGGCCGCTTTATTAGTAAAAGTAAGGGCTAAAATTTGCGAAGGGGGAATGTTTTTTTTGGTAATTAGCCATTTGATTCGTTCAGTAATAACCGTGGTTTTACCCGTTCCGGCGCCAGCAATAATAAGCAGTGGCCCTTTGTTATATTCAACCGCCCTTTTTTGCTCGAAGTTTAAAGTGATGGTCATTTGATTTTTTTAGTTTCTTCTCCTTGGGGCAGTTGAGTGGCGCTGGAGATTTTTTGACCCAAAAGAGAAAACCTTTGAAAAACCTCACTCATTTTTGAGTAAGCGTTGCCAATGTGTTTCCCTAATACAGACATTTCCGTTTCGGTCTTTTGGTAATCCTGCTGAATCGCTCGAAGTAGTCGAAAAACCTGTTTGGCTTGCTGCTCGATCCGTTTGCCTTCAAAAGAAAGGAGGATGGTTTGCAAAACGGCGTATAAGGTGCTGGGGGAAACGATGTAGACTCTCAAATGTCTGGCGTATTCAATAATTTTTGGTTGATTAACGACTTCGTAGTAAACGGCTTCTGCGGGGACGTACATTAGGGCAAAATCTAGGGTGCCCTCCTCGGGCAAGATGTATTTTTTAGCGATTTCTTTGACGTGTTTTCTAACATCAGTGGTAAATTGTTTGGCCGCCTTTTTTTGTTCGCTCTTCTTTTTACTGCCCATCATTTTTCGAAAATTTTCCATGGGAAACTTTGAATCAATGGGCAAAATGCCAGCCTCGGTGTTTAATGTGGCGTCGACTTTATCTCCAGTTTTAAACTGGTACTGAAGGTGAAAGCTGTTTTTGGGGAACATCTGCCCGATTAAATCTTTTAAAATTTCTTCTCCTATATTGCCCCTAAGTTTCGGGCTTTGTAAGAATTCCTGAAGTTGTTTCATCGAGCGGCCGATCTCGCTCATTTGGCCAACCTCTCGAGCGACTCGAGACATATGTTTGGCCGCATTATCTAGCCTTTGGTTAAGCGACTGGGTGTTTTGGATTAAAACCTGCTGAATATTTTGCTGGGATTTTTGCCATTCTTGTTGTTGGAATTTGAGCCATTCAATTAAGGTGTCATCTGGTTTTATCTGTTCGGCTAAAGCCTTAAACTTGCGCTCGATAAAAATACCAACACTAACCAAAACAACAACGACAATGATAATTGAAATCCACGGACTCATTATTTTGATTATACTATAATGGGGGCGTGGACAAGAAAAGATTTCTGTATTTTTTCCTGGCAATTATTTTTTTAGGGGGGGTAGTTTTTTGGATATTAAGAATTCCACCTGATAGTTGGCGGCAAATTTTGGGTTTTTTTACTCTTATCTTTTTATTTTCTTTTTTTCTTAGTTTAGGAATTTGGGGAAGGCCGAAGATTGCCCTGTGGCTGGCTTCTTGGGTTGTTTTAGGCTTATTTTTAAGGCTGAAGCGGGTGAGCTTGTTTCTTTTTGCCCTGTTGAGTCTTTTGCTCTGGGCAGTGATTAAAATTACCCCTTGACAGCCTTTAGCACTCATGATAGTCTTTTGCTAATATGGCCGATTTAACACCAAGACAAATCAATGTTTTAAAGGCAATTGTTGAGGAGTTTATTGAAACTGCTAAGCCAGTGGGCAGTGAGACTTTGGAAAAAAAGCATAGTTTTGGTGTTTGTCCCGCTACTCTTCGAAACGAAATGGCAAAAATGGCTCAAATTGGTTATTTGAGCAAACCCCACTCTTCGGCTGGCCGGATGCCAACCTCAATGGCTTTAAAATATTATGTTCGGGAATTGATGACTCCTAAAAAATTGTCAGTTTCTGAAGAAGTGGGGGTTAAAGAAAAAATTTGGGATAAAAAACACGATTTTGCCAATTTACTTAAGGAGGCGACTAAAGAGCTTTCTAGGCGTTCTCGTAAAATGGCTTTAAGTGTCACCTCTCAAGGGAGCCTATGTTTTTTCGGGGCAGCTCATTTATTGGATGAGCCAGAGTTTTTAGATATTGACGTGACTCGAGTGACGCTGGAGCTAATTGATCAGGTTGATTTTTGGCTGCGGATTATAGATTCAATTACCCTTTATCCAGGCGAGGAGGGAGAAATCAGATTATTAATTGGTCATGATTTGGGTGAATCCTTGCTTGAACCCTGTGGTTTTGTTTTCCAGCAATATGAAACCGGCCCTTACAAGGGAATTATTGGGATAATGGGGCCAGCTCGTCAGCGCTACGTTGAGACCGTTCCCTTGGTTAACTACTTTGCTCGGCTAATCTCGGAGGTGGCAGGATGAAAAAAGGGTTAAAAAATAGAGTTGCCGACTTGGAAGGGCAGCTTAAAAGAGCCCTGGCTGATTATCAGAATTTAGAATTTCGGGTGGGAAAGGAAATTAGCAATTTTAAAAGAAGCTCGCTTTTAAGCTTGGTAGACAAGCTTTTGGGAGTTTTAGATGATTTGCAAAGGGCTCAAAAAAGCTTGAAAGATAAGGGCTTATCAATAGCGGTGAATCAGTTTAAAGAAGTCTTAGTCAGCGAAGGAATTGAGGAAATAAAAAGTACGGGAGAAAAATTTGACCCCCAGGCCATGGATTGTGTGGAAATGGGTAGGGGTGAGAAAAATGTTATTGTTAAAACGTTATTAAAGGGCTATACTCTGGACGGCCAAGTAGTTAGACCAGCCAAGGTCCAAGTAGGCCAAGGAGGAAAAAAGTAAAATGGGGAAAATAATTGGCATTGATCTAGGGACCACTAATTCTTGTGTGGCGATTACGGAAGCGGGCAAGCCGAAAGTTATTCCAACCAGCGAAGGCGGGAATTTATTGCCCTCAGTGGTCGAGCCGGCTAAAGGTTTAGTGGGAGATTTGGCTAAGCGGCAAATGGTGCTTAATCCTGAAAAGACGATTTATTCAATTAAGCGCTTAATGGGAAGAAGGTTTAAGGATGGGGAAGTTAAAAAAACCATAGAAATGGTGCCCTACAAGATAGTTTCTGGTAAAGACAGTATGGCAGCGGTGGAGGTGGAGGGTAAAAGTTACACGCCTCAGGAAATTTCCGCTAAAATTCTGCAAAAGGCTAAAGTTGATGCTGAGGCCTTTTTGGGTGAAAAAGTAACCGAAGCAGTGGTAACGGTGCCGGCTTATTTTGACGATTCCCAGCGCCAAGCGACTAAACAGGCAGGGGAAATTGCCGGCCTAAAAGTGAAACGGATTATCAATGAACCAACGGCAGCGGCGCTGGCTTATGGTTTGGACAAAAAGAAAAACGAGAAAATTGCGGTCTATGATTTGGGTGGAGGCACCTTTGATATTTCTATTTTAGAAATTGGAGATGGTGTTTTTGAAGTTAAGGCTACCAATGGCGACACTTTTTTAGGCGGAGATGATTTTGACCGCAAGATTGTTGACTGGTTAATTGAGGGGTTTAAAAAGGAGCAGGGGGTTGACTTAAGTGCGGATTTGCAGGCGATGCAGCGAGTGAGGGAGGCAGCGGAAAAGGCCAAGGTTGAGCTTTCAACGGTGGTGGAAGCGGAAATTAATTTGCCTTTTATTACCCAGCGAGGGAGCGAGGCTCTTCATTTAGAAAAAAAATTAACTCGGTCAAAACTTGAACAGATGACAGGTGATTTAGTTGACCGGACAGTAAAGCCAATGGAGGCCTGTTTAAAGGACGCTAAATTAAAGCCTTCTGAAGTTGATGAGGTGATTTTAGTTGGTGGCCAGACTCGGATGCCCAAAATTCAAAAGCTGGTTAGTGACTATTTTGGTAAAGAACCCAATAAATCAGTTAATCCGGATGAAGTGGTAGGAATTGGGGCCGCTATTCAGGGGGCGGTTTTAAGTGGAGAAGTCAGAGATGTTTTGCTTTTAGATGTTACCCCCTTAACTTTGGGAATTGAAACTTTGGGAAATGCAAGAACGCCACTAATTGAAAGGAATACAACCGTGCCGACTAAAAAGTCGCAAATTTTTTCAACCGCGGCTGATAATCAAACTCAGGTAGAAATTAATGTTCTGCAGGGTGAGCGGCCAATGGCAGCTGATAATAAGTCTTTAGGCAGATTTGTTTTAGATGGGATTCCGCCGGCGCCTCGAGGTATGCCGCAAATAGAGGTTGTTTTTGACATTGATAGCAATGGCATCCTTAATGTTTCTGCTCAAGACAAGGCTACCGGTAAGGAGCAGAAAATTGTCATTCAAAATGCAACTAACCTAAGTGAAAGTGAAGTTGAAAAAATGAAAGAGGAAGCGGAAAAACACGCTAAAGAAGATGAAGAGAAAAAATCGAAGGTGGAAGCAAAAAATAATTTAGACAATGTGGTTTTTGCCAGCGAGAAAATGCAAGTAGATTTAAAAGACAAGCTGAACAAAAAAGACAAAAAAGAATTAGAAGAAATGGTTAAAAAAAGCAAAGAGCTTTTAGGTAAAACTACCGCTGCCAAGGAGGAGCATGAAGCCCAAGCCCAGTCCTTGTCAACTTTAATGCAAACAATCGGGAGTAAGATTCACGAAGCTAGCCAAGAGTCAGCTAAAAAAGAGAAAGGCAAAGAGGAAAAAAAGGATGGGGGAAAGACTGAGCGAGCTGAAGAGGGCGAAATAGTTAATTAGGCTCTAGGGTTTTAATGAAACAAGACTATTATGGACTTCTGGGGGTTGGCAAGACTGCTTCCCAAGCTGAAATTAAAAAAGCCTATCGGAAGCTAGCCTTGGAATGGCATCCAGACCGCAATAAATCAGCGGAGGCGGAGGACAAGTTTAAGGCTATTAACGAAGCTTATGAAATTCTCTCTAATCCGCAAAAAAAGCAAACTTATGATCAGTTTGGCCACGCCGCTTTTACTCGGGGTGGACCTGGTGGTCCAAAGGAAGGTGGCCGTACTTATCGGCAAGGACCGTTTACCTATACTTATACGAGCAGTGGTGGAGCGCCGGGCGGATTTGGTTTTTCTGACCCGTTTGAAATTTTTGAGCAGTTTTTTGGCGGGGCCTCTCCTTTTCGACAATCAGCCAGGCGGCCAACTTATCAGATTGAGATTGATTTTATCCAAGCCATTAAGGGAGTAGAAAAACAAGTCGAGATTGGTGGGAAAAAGCGTAAAATCAAGATTCCCTCTGGAGTGGATAATGGCCAGCGGATTCGTTTTTCGGATTTTAATTTGCTAATTTCAATCAAACCCCACAAAACTTTTAAGCGGGAAGGAGTGAATATTATCGTTTCTCAGGAAATTGATTATCCGACCGCCGCTTTGGGCGGAATCATTGAAGTGCCGACGATTGAAGAGCCGGTAAAGCTTAAAATTAGACCAGGCACTCAATCTGGAACCTTGATTCGTTTGCGAGGCAAAGGAGTGAGAACTACCGGGATATTTGGTCAAAAGGGCGATCAGTATGTGCAAATAAAAGTTAGAGTGCCCAAGCGTTTAAGCCGAGAGCAAAAAAGACTGTTAAGAGAGTTGGAAAAGAGCTTTTCCTAAAGTTGAAGCGGGGCCGTGGCCCGGATAGATTTTTGTGTCAGCAGGAAATTTATTTAACTTTTTTAAAGAAGCCGATAAATTTTTATCTGAGCCGTAGGGAAAGTCAGTCCGGCCTACTCCGTTGGCAAAAAGAAGATCGCCGGTAAACAAAGCCCTGTTTTTTTTTGAATGCAAGCAAATACTGCCCGGAGAATGACCGGGAGTATGGATTACTTCTAATTCTTGGCTTCCAAAGGTAATTTTGTTTTTAGGAGTAATCTCTTTTATATTTTCTGGCGGTTTTTCTATTATTTTTCTTTTAAGCCAAAAAGAAGCAGATTTTTGCATATAATTGATAATAGGCAAATCTTTGGGATGAATAAGCAAAGGGAGGTTAAAAGCGAGCGTTAATTCCCAAGCGGCTAAAATATGGTCAAAGTGGCCGTGAGTAGCGATAATTGCTTGCAAATCAATGCTCAGTTTAAGGATTTGCTCGCCGATGAAATTAGCTTCGTCCGCCGGGTCGATGATAATTCCTTGTTTGGTTTCTTGATCAAAAGCCAAATAGCAGTTAGTTTGCAACTCCCCCAAAACAAAAGTTTGAATATTCATGACTTTCTCTATTTTACTACAAAAGCTTCTCCTTGAAGGAACAACAGAACCAGAACCTGATATAATCTTCTTGTGAAAAGAGTTGTTCTTTTTTCGACGTTTTTAACAGGGAAACAAACAAAAAAATTACTTAAACTAATTTTCCCTTCTGGTTTGAAAAGTAAGATTCTTGCCTACATGCCAAGTGACGGATCGAATATAAGGGAAGAATATTTGGTTCAGTGGCAACGCTTCGCCCAAGATTATGGCGCGAAGTTTAACTTAATCGACAATTCTAAAAAGGATTCAAAAGAAGAAATTCGCAAACTCCTATCTTCAAATATTTTAGTGATTACGGGAGGAAATACTTTTAAATTACTTTACAACCTAAGGCAATCTGGACTAGATCGAGTAATAAAAAGGTTTGCACAAAAGGATAACTTTGTCTTATCAGGATTTAGCGCCGGGGCTATTGTGCTAACCCCGACAATAAAAATATGCAATTTACCCAATTACGATAGTAACGATGTGGGGATAAAGGATTTAGCTGGATTAAATATCGTAAATTTTGAAGTCTTTCCGCACTACTCAAAGAAATATCAGAAAATTCTATCAGATTACAAAGAGAAAACAAAGATATTAAAAAAATTGGGCAAAAAAAATTTGGTTTAGTTTTCCTAATTGCAAAGAAAAGATACAAAAATACGGGCTGCTTGCCTTTAAGTTGGGCGATAAATAGTTTAGAAGTTGTTACTTTGAGCCGTGATCCCGTGAGAGCTGCCCACGGGGCAAAAGTCATATTTGAAAGCTGGTAACCCGATCGATAATCATTTTTTTGACCTTTTTCCAGTTGACTTTTTGGTGCATTTTCGGCATTGGTTGAGACTCAGCGTTAGCAAAATAAACTAAAGATTTTAAAATGTGGACCTTGTTAAAGCCCGAATATTTATATTTTTGATCCACTTTTCTGAATAATTCTTCTAAAGAATATTTTTGAAGGATAAAATAAAAATCAATAAAATCCTTTTTACTTCCCCTTTGAGAAATGGCTTGAAGCTTGGTACAGGCGATGTCAATTAAGCTGCTTAGCTTAATTCCCCCCCAGTTGATAACTGGTTTTAATAAAGGATAAGGATAGCCCAAGAATTGAACCTGAACCCCTTTTAAAAAAGTGTTAAGGGTGTTTATATCCAGCTCCAAACTTGTTAACCGGCCAAATTTCTCCAGCTCTGATTGAAGCAATTTAGGATCAAAATCTTTTTGAGTAAAAAAATCTAAATCTATTGATTCTCGATGGTTCAGCTGTAAAGAAAGAGCGGTTCCGCCTGATAAATAAAAGTTGTCTAAAAAAGAGGGCTTTATTTGCTTAAAATCTTTAATTAGCAGAGTTGTTTTAGGGGGTAATGTTTTGGGGTAAAACCGCTTGGTCATGATAAATATAATCTCCAAAAATTGGCTGATTTTGGGTTTAATTTTAGAAAAGTCAACTGGTTAAATAATTTTTGCTTATTAACTCTTTTCATTAACCAGGAGATGGCTTTTTTGTTTCCTTTTTCCAGCAAAGTTTTGGATATATACTGAGAATGTTGCTCCCAGCTAAGTTCGGATAAATTATCGCCCCAAAAATACTTAGTAATGAATTTGGGTAAAGAAGACTCCATGTCTAAATTATATCATAGAAACAATAGTTCGAGAATCGTTGCCACAGTTATTGTCTTCCGGATTTCGATTTTGTTAAAATATTTTTAATGTATAGGGTTAGTTTTTATACTTCGATAGGCAAAACTTCACCAATAAAAAAATTTTTAGATTCATGTCAATTGAGCCTGAGGGCCAAAATTCTTCGTCAACTTAAATATGCCCAAGAGTATGGTTTAAATCCAGCTATTCCTAATATTAAGAAAATTAAAAACACTCCCTTTTGGGAATTAAGAATACTTGGAAAGGATAACACCCGAATTATTTGTACCTCTTTATCAAAGAAAAATGTCAAGGTTTTACATGTCTTTAGAAAGAAAAAGCAAAAAACGCCTGTAAAAGAACTTAACATTGCTTTAAGAAGATACCGAGAAGTAGTTGACTAATGATATCTAATAAGATATCATAGTTTTATCATGAAAGGTTTAGCTTTAAACGATTACTTAAAAAAACAACTAAAAAACCCTGATTTCAGAAAAGAATGGGAAAAAAGTGAGGCAGCCTATCAAGTTACAAGAGCGCTTATTGAAACTCGTATTGAGGGTAAAATTTCTCAAAGAGAAGTCGCCAGAAAAGCTGGCACTACTCAGGCTGTGATATCTCGCATTGAAAACATGAGTGTAAGCCCCTCCATTGGCCTCCTTCAACGGATTGCCGCTTCTCTGGGAAAAAAGATTGAGATCAGACTTGTCTGACAAAAGAAGATGCTCAAAAATCGTTGTTTGGCTAGCCGCTAATTTCTAAAATCTTACTTTGTTTGACTCTTCTAGGTTTAATTGCTAGAATTAAGCGTTGTTAGAATTAGTATTTTTAGTGTTTAAGGGCGCCTTAGACCGCCCTTTTTTAAAATAAATCTAAATAATGGCTATTAGAAAATTACCGAGAACTGAGTTTGCCGCGGCAGTTGCCCAGATTGCCGGGGAGCGTAAAATTGACCCCGAGAAAGTAATTAGCTCTGTTCGCCTAGCCCTAATAGCAGCTTATAAGAAAGATGTTAAGGAGCAAGGCGAAGAGGTTGATTTGGAAGCTGAGTATAAGGTTAAGCTTGATACTGACACTGGTGGGGCTAAAATTTATTTAGTTGAAGGAAAAAAAGAGAAGGATGTCACTCCTCCTGGTTTTGGCCGAATTGCGGCTCAAACCGCGAAGCAAGTTATTGACCAAAAAATTCGGGAAGCAGAAAAAGAAGCTTTGTTTGCCCAGTTTGAGAATCGACTGGGAACCTTATCGGCCGGCACTATTTTGCGCTTAGAGCGTCAGGTAGTGGTAGTTAGTATTGGCAAAGCTGAGGCAATTATGCCTAGGCGTGAACAGGTTTCCAGCGAGGAGTATCAGCAGGGTAGACGAATGACCTTTTTAATTAAAGAGATTGCGGAAGAGGACGGAAGAAAAGAAATTATTGTTTCTCGGGCTGATCCTGAGTTTGTAGTTGAATTATTTCGGCGGGAAGTTCCCGAAGTTTCTTTAGGTAGCGTCTATGTTAAGAAAATTTCTCGCCAGCCGGGTAAACGCACCAAGATAGCAGTTGCTTCCGATCAACCCGGGGTTGATCCGGTTGGTTCTTGTGTTGGGCAAAAGGGAGTTCGAGTGCAAGAGGTGATTAAAGAACTGGGGGAAGAAAAAGTAGACATTATTCCTTACAACGATGACATTTCCCAATTTATCTTATCTGCTTTATCTCCAGCTGATGGTGGGGAAATTGTTCAGCTGGATAAAAAGAAAAAAGAAGCTTTGGTGGCCATACTTGATGATCAACTAGCTTTAGCTATTGGCTCGGGTGGAGAAAATATCCGTTCTGCCGGGGAGCTGGTTGGCTACGAGATTAAAGTTACCTCCAAACTTGAAGTTGAGAAAATAAAAAAGAAAGCCAGGGAAAAGAGTGAGAAAAAAGACAAAAAAGGGAATAAAAAATCGAAAAAGGAAGAGAAGAAAAAGAGTAAAAAGAGGTAAAAATGCAGCAGGCAAAACCACCGGTGGTTACTATTATGGGTCATGTTGATCATGGTAAAACCACTTTATTGGATAAAATTAGACAAAGCAATTTAACCGCCAAAGAATCAGGCGGGATTACTCAGCATATTGGCGCTTATCAGGTTGAATTTTCTCCTCAAAAAGGTAAAAAAAGCAAAATTACCTTTATTGACACCCCTGGACACGCCGCTTTTGCTCAAATGAGAGCTCGGGGCGCTAAGGCAACTGACATTGCGGTTTTAGTGGTGGCGGCTGACGAAGGAGTTGCTGAACAAACTAAAGAAAGCCTGGCCCACATAAAACAAGCAAAAATTTCTTATTTAATAGCCATCAGTAAAATTGATTTAGATGAGGCTGATCCGGAAAAGGTGAAAGAACAGTTAATGGAATTGGGAATTGAATTGGAAGAATTGGGGGGCAAGGTTCCAGTGGTTTTAGTCTCCGGCCGAACAGGCAAGGGAATTAAAGTCCTGCTTAAAAGTTTAGTGGCAATGGGGGAAGGGCAGAAGTTAAAAGCTGATGCCGGTGCTCAATTTGAAGGTGTAGTAATCGAGTCTAGTTTAGATTCGCGCCGGGGAGCTTTAAATACAATTTTAGTTAAAAACGGCACCCTTAGGATGAAAGACGAAATTTTGTTTGATGGTCAGTTAGTAAGAATTAAGGCCATGTTTGGCGATCGGGGCCAGGTAGTGAATCAGGCTTTGCCAGCTGATCCGGTGATGGTACTGGGTTTGCCAAAGAGTTTGGAAGCAGGAAGCTTAATTAGCAATCAAATAGAAACTGCCAAAAAAGAAAAAAAAGCCTTACTTGAAATCGACAAAAAGCAAGTTCGTCTGTTTGTTCCCGAAGAGAAAAAGTTGCCTTTAATAATTAAGGCGGATACTAAAGGGACTTTGGAAGCGATTTTAGAAAATCTGCCTGAGGAAGTTCAGTTGGTATATACCGGGGTGGGAGAAGTGGCTGACTCTGACGTTTTTCTGGCTCAAACTTCGGAAGCGGAAATTATTGCTTTTCGGGTTAAGATTAGTTCGAGCGGGGCAAAATTGGCGCAAGATGACAAAGTTATAATTAAAAAGTTTGCCGTAATTTACGAACTTTTGGATGAGGTTGAAAGGGCGGTTTTGCGAATGTTGTCGCCTGATATTGAAAAAGAAATTTTAGGTCAGGCGGAGATTATAATTGAATTTGAAATTGACAAAAAAAGAGTCGCTGGAGCCAGAGTTACCCAAGGGGAAATTAATCGGCAGCTGCCGGTAACTTTAAAGCGGGAGGAAGAGATTTTGGGAGAGGCAAAAATTGCCTCGATGAAGCATTTGAAAAAAGATATTCAGTTAGCAAAAAAAGGGCAGGAGTTCGGGGCGACTTTTTCGCCTAGCCTTGACTTTAAAATCGGAGATGTTATAATATCCTATAAGCCTTAAGGAAGGCGGGCTAGAATGAATTTACAGGATTCTTTTTCCCGATTAAATCCCTTATTAAGCCAGGCCAAACAGGTGGCCATTTTAATTGGTGGTAACACTTTTGACCACCTGGTGGCAGGTATTTCTTTGGGCTTAAGCTTGGAAGCGGCTGGTAAAAAAGTTAGTCTTTTTGCTTCTCAAGTTCCTGGGGAAGAGGCAAAGGGAGTTCGAGGCGTAGAAAAAATGAGGACTGATTTTGGGCAAAAAGATTTAATGGTGGTTTTAGATTACCCCTTAGACAATATTGAAAAGGTTTCTTCTCAAGAAGAGGGTAATCAACTTAAACTGGTGGTGAAAGTCAAGTCGGGCTTAACTCCGATTAAAGCCGAGCAAGTTAAAGTGGTTTCCCAGGCTGTCGATTATCAGGTGGGCCTGGTTATTGATGATGAAAATACGTTTTCTAACTTTGGCCAATTTAGCTCTCACGGTAAGTGGATTTACTTAGGTAAAGACGGGGCAGAAAAAAACTGGGCTCAGGTTTCTTTAGTTGAAACTAATACTTCTTTTTCAGAAATGATGGCTAGGATTGTTCAAGGCTTGGGCCTGCCGCTTGATCAAAAAATTGCGGGCAATTTATATGAGGGTATTAAAAAAGCGACTGGTTCTTTTGCTGCCTTGACCAGCTACAAAACCTTGGAAACGGCCGCTTTATGCTTAAAGTTAGTTCAGGGCAATCAGCGCCCGGCGCCTTTATCTAATTTATCTCAAATACCAATTGAACAGGTGGAGAAAAAAGAAGGGGTTTTGCCTTCGCCCCGAATTTTTAAGGGGGCGACTACTCCGCGGGTTTAAAACTTGCAGTTGCCAGTCGGGCTTTACTTCTGGTAAACTCTTTTTAAGTTAAAATGAAGTTTGAGGGTTAAAATGGCTTTAAATAAAAAAGAAAAAGAAGAAATAGTTAAAAAGTTTGCTCAGAGAAAAGTAGATACTGGTTCCCCAGAGATCCAAATCGCTCTTTTATCAGCTGAAATTGGAAAGTTAAAAAAGCATTTAAATGATCATAAGCATGATACGGCTGCCAAAAGAGGCTTGCTTACAAAAATTGCCAAAAGGCGAAGGCTTTTGCGTTATTTAGTTTCGTGCGGGGAGAGGCGGTATGAGAAGCTTATTAAAATTTTGGGAATAAGGAAGTAATAGTGGCAAAAAAAGTAGAAACTTTTAAATTGGGTGATAAAAAAATCATTTTTGAAGTAGGCAACTATGCCTTGCAGGCGGATGCTTCGGTTGCTGTTAGTTGTGGTGAGAGCGTAGTTTTAGCGACAGTGGTCGCTTCCAAAAAACAATCAGAGCTGGATTATTTTCCTTTGCATGTTGAATACATTGAAAGATTGTATGCAGGGGGAAGGATTAAGGGTAGCCGTTGGGTAAAAAAAGAAGGTCGTCCTGGCGATGAGGCCGTTCTTGCCGCCAGGTTAATTGATCGTTATCTTCGCCCTCTTTTTCCAAAAAGGTTTAAAAATGATGTTCAAGTTGTTATTACCCTTCTTTCAGTTGATCACGAAATCAATCCAGTTGATTTGAGTTTATTAGCTGCTTCAGCTGCGGTTCATCTTTCTAGTATTCCCTGGAAAGGTCCGGTTGGTGTTGTTCGGGTGGGGGCAAAAGATAATTCTTTTTTTGTTATGCCGACGGAAAAGGAAAAAGAGCTTTCTGATTTGGATTTGGTAGTAGCGATTGGCAAAGAGGGAGTAGTGATGTTAGAGGGTACGGGTAAAGAAGTCGAAGAAGACAGGTTTTTTAAAGCTATTGAGTTTGGGGTGGAACAGGGCAAACTGGCAATGGATTTTTTGGATAAATTAAGGGAAAAATACGGTAGTGAAAAAATGGCTTTTGAATCAGGCGCTCCTGAAGCGATCTTGGTAGACAAAGTTCGAAAATTGATTGGCAGTCAGATTAAGGAATTAGTTGAAGAAGTTATTAAAGAGGCGGGTCCAAGTTGGTTAATGGGTAAGTTTGAGGTTTTAGTTGACGAGGTTAAAGTCACTTTAGACGAAGAAGTTAAAACTCAACTGATTTGGGAAGTGGTTAACAAGCTTTTTAAGAAAAAGTTGCGGGAAACAATTTTGTCAGGTAAAAGACCGGGGAGCAGAAAGTTAAACGAGCTTAGGCCATTAATGGCTGAGGTTGATTTATTGCCTCGAACTCATGGCACGGGAATTTTTCAGCGAGGATTTACCAAGGTTCTTTCAGTTGTAACCCTGGGAGCGCCTTCTTTAAAACAACTAATTGAAAGCCCAGACGGGGAAGAGAGCAAGCGTTATATGCACCAGTATTCGATGCTGCCTTATTCAGTGGGAGAGACCGGTAGAATTGGTGGTTTTAATAGGCGGGAGATTGGCCATGGGGCTTTGGCAGAAAAAGCCTTACTGCCAGTTATTCCTGAAGAAGATAAGTTTCCTTACACCATTAGGGTTGTTTCGGAAATTCTTTCTTCTAATGGTTCGACTTCAATGGCTAGTGTTTGCGGCTCTACTTTGGCTTTGATGGATGCCGGGGTGCCGATTGTCAGGTCTGTAGCTGGTATTTCAATTGGCTTGATTAAAGAGGGAGAGAAATTTGTGCTTTTGACCGACATTGCCGGTTTGGAAGATTTTAATGGCGATATGGACTTTAAAGTCGCCGGAACTAAAAAAGGTATTACCGCAGTTCAGGTTGATATTAAAATTGGGGGCTTGTCTTTAAAAATTATTGAACAGACTTTTCCAAGGGCGAAAAAGGCTAGAGAAAAAATTCTGGACATAATAACTAAAACTATTGCCAGGCCCAGGAGTGAAATTTCAAAATATGCTCCCAAGATATCAACTTTACAAATTGATAAAGAAAAAATTGGGACCGTTATTGGCCCGGGTGGTAAAACCATTCGCCGGATTAGTGAAGAAACAGAGTGTGATATTGATGTTGATGATGAGGGATTAGTAACAATCACTGGTTTAGACCAGGGAGAAGTTGACCGGGCGTTATCAGAAATTGATGGTTTGACTCGAGAAGTTGAAATTGGGGAAGAGCTGGAGGGTGAAGTCAAGCGTATTGTAGATTTTGGCGCTTTTATTGAATTTTTGCCTGGTCGAGACGGGTTGGTCCATGTTTCTAAAATGGGCGCTGGTTTTATCAAGCACCCAGGCGATGTTTTAAAAATTGGCCAGAAAATTAAGGTTAGAATTAGAGAGATTGATCAAATGGGCCGGGTTAACCTTGATTTAGCCGAACCTTTACCGGGTGCTTCTGCTGGTAGTTCCGCTCCCGCTGCTTCCGCCTTTTCTAGGAGTTCTACGCCTCCTCCTAAAAAAGATGTTCCTTTCACCCCCCGGCGGTAATATCCTTGCGGCCTTAACTCTTCCCGTGTATAGTGAGAGTGATGAAAAAGAGTGAATTGTTAGATAAGGAATTGGACCAGTTAAGCAAGTTGATTACTTCTTCCAGACTACCCGAGGAGCTTTCTTTAAAAGCAACGGGAATGGTAGAACAGCTAAGACTAAGTTGGGAAATTGGTGATTTTATTAATAATCTACAGCGAGTAAAAAGTTATATTGATTGGATAGTTCATTTGCCTTGGGGTAAGGAAACGAAAGATGTTTTAGATTTAAGCAGGGCCCAAAAAAAACTAGATGAGAATCACCATGGTTTGGAGCAGGTTAAAACTCGGATTTTAGAATATTTATCGGTTTTAATTTTACAAAAACAGCGAGGAGAGGAAAGGTTTGCCCGGGCCCCAATTTTATGTTTTGTGGGCTTAGTGGGAACCGGAAAAACCACGATTGCGGTAGCGATTGCTCAAACCTTAGGGAGAAAATTTATCCGAATTCCTTTTGGGGGCTTGGGTGATCCACTTTATTTACGGGGCCAATCTCGAGTTCACCTAGAAGCTGAGCCAGGCCAAATTATTAAAAAGCTTCGACAAGCAGGTTCAAAAAATCCGGTAATTTTATTGGATGAAATTGATCGAGTGGCAGATGAATCTTTAAATACAATCATGGGAGTATTGGTTGAACTACTTGATCCAGAGCAAAACTCTCAGTTTACTGATTATTATATTGACTATCCTTTTGATTTATCATCGGCCTTGTTTATTGCGACGGCCAATAATACTCGGCGAATTGCAACTGCGGTTTTAGACAGGCTGGAGCCAATTCAAATGCCTTCTTATAATGATCAGGAAAAGATTATTATTGGTCAAAAATACCTGCTTCCTCGGGCGATGAAGGAATCAGGCTTAAATGAAGGAGAGTTATTAATTGCTCAAGAGTGTTGGCCTAAAATTGTTCGTCCTTTGGGTTATGATGCGGGGGTACGGACTTTAAAGAGAACAATTGAGGGGGTGGTGCGAAAAGTGACTAAGTTAATAGTTGAAAATAAAGGCAAAAGTTTTCATTTGGATTTAAATAATATTAAGGAATTTTTGCCCAGTTGGTAAATTATTATAAATGAATAAGTTAAGAATAGTTGCCCTAGGTAGTTTTGCCAGTGTAACCAGTAATTTGTTTGCTTATCATTTTTTGCCTGATGGCAAGGAAAACAACGATCAGATTTTATTGGTTGATTGCGGCCTGGGCTTTGTTCAGGAGGATACGCCTGAAACCAAACTGGTTAGTCCTGATGTTGACTATTTGATTAAGCGGAAAAATAAAATTGTGGGGCTGGTATTGACTCATGGTCACGAAGACCATATTGGCGCTTTGCCTGAGGTCTTAACTCAACTGGGAGTAAGTTTTCCCATTTGGGCCTCAAAGTTAACCGCTGCCATGGCCCAAAGAAAATTAGACGAAGCCAAGATTGGGCAAAAGATTAAAATTTTTGCCACTGGCCAATCCCTTTCCCTGGGAAGTTTTAAACTTTATTCGATTGGAGTGACTCATTCTTTGCCGGGCACTTTTCACTTTTTAATTGAAACGCCAATTGGCAATTTTTATCATGGAACTGATTTTAAATTTGACTTAACTCCGCCGGATGGGATTTTACCGGAACTGGGTCGAATTGCCCGTCTTTCTCAGAAGCCGGTTTTAGCTCTTTTGTCTGATTGTTTGGGGGCGGAGAAAAAAGGCTACTCCCCCTCGGAAACGATTTTAAACGAAATGTTTAAACAAGAAATTGCCAACTCTAAAGGTAGAGTGTTTATCACCGCTATTTCTTCTAATTTTTATCGTTGGCAGCGGGCGCTTGAGGCATCGGCTGAATTTGGCCGAAAGGTAGCCCTGGTCGGTTTTTCTATCAGAAAAAATGTTAAAATCGCCTCTGAGCAGGGTTATGTTCAGCTTGATCGAAGGCAATTGGTTGATGATCGAAAAATTAAAAATATCCCTGACAATAAATTGACTTTGTTGATTGCTGGTGGTTTGGGTCAGGCGGGGTCCAGTTTAACCAGGGTGGCTGCGGGCAAGCATAGGATTAAAGTTAAAAAGACGGATAAATTTATTTTTTCCTCGCCGGACTATATTCCGGGGACAACAGCGTCTATTAATAATTTAATTAATAACTTGGTTGAACAAGGGGCAAAAGTGATTTATGAGGAGCTGGGAGAAGAGCTTCATGTTTCTGGCCACGGTTCTCGTCAAGAACTAGCCTTGTTGATTAATTTGGTGTCGGCTAAATATTTACTTCCGATTGGGGGCGAGTGGCGTCACCGGCAACAATACGGCTTATTGGCAGCCCAAATGGGTTATTCACCCTCCCAGATTCTACTGCCCAAGGCCGCTAGCTTCCCCACTTTTTGGGAAAATGGGAAAGTTGACTTTAATTTTCAACTGGGGTTGAAGCCTAAGCCGCTGAATCGTTAGAACAGACAAATGGCTAGAAAAAAGAAAACTAAAGCATCAAAAATAGGCCTGTCGATGGGGCTGAAGAGAAAAACAGTTCTTTCGATTGCCTCTTCGCTGCTCATACTTTTTAGTTTAGTTTTAATCTTTTCTTTTTTGCAAAAAGGGTTGCTTTTGGGCCAGCTTAATCAGCAATTAGTACTTTGGTTGGGTGGAGTAGCGGTTTTATTGCCTTTTTGGTTATTAAGTCTGGGTCTATACTTGGCAAAGTTTGCCACTCCTTTTAAACAACCGCATGTGATTTTAGGATCGTTTTTAACAATCCTTTCCTTAAGCGGATTACTCAAAAGTGGTCGAATTGGCGGGATTGTTTGGGAAGAATTGCGATTTCTAGTGACTGGTTTTGGCGCTTTTCTGCTACTCTTGTTTAGTTTTTTAATTAGCTTGGTAATTCTTTTTAATACTTCGCTTGACCAATTGCTTAACTTTGTTGTTAAGGTTATCGTGAGTATTAAAAATCGGCTGATTTCTTTTCCTTTGTTAAAAGAGAGACCGGTTTTTGTTTCTCGTCAACCCTTAAAAGAGGGAAAAAAGGAAGAAAAGATAATTGGGGATGAGCCTTCTTTGTCAAAGATCTCGGTTCGAAAAAAGAAAATTTGGCGTTATCCACCCTTGGATATTTTGGAGAGTGTTATTGGCGGAGAAGCTAAGAGAGGCGATGTTAAAGAAAATGCCAGCGTGATTGAAAAAACTTTGGATTCTTTTGGGATTATTGCTCGAGTGGGAGAAATCAATAAGGCTCCGGCCGTAACCCAATATGCTTTAGAGGTAGCTTTGGGTACCAAGCTTTCTAAAATTACCTCGCTTTCTAATGATTTGGCTTTGGCGCTGGCGGCCCCCACCGGTCAGATTAGGATTGAGGCTCCAATTCCTGGCCGTTCTTTGGTGGGAATTGAAGTACCTAACCGAGGGCTGCAAGTAGTTGGTTTGAGGGAAATACTTGGGGGTAACTTAATGAAAAGCTCTGTTTCTAAATTAATAGTACCTTTAGGCTTGGATGTTTCTGGCAAACATCGGGTAACAAATATTGCCAAAATGCCCCATGTTTTAATTGCCGGACAAACTGGGTCAGGGAAAAGCGTGTTGATGAACTCCTGGATTGTAACCTTGTTAATGCGAACTACTCCGGATGAGGTGAGAATGATTTTGGTTGACCCGAAAAGAGTAGAAATGACTCTCTATAATGGGGCGCCTCATTTACTCGCCCCGGTTATTCACGAACCAGAAAAGGTAGTTTCGGCTCTTAGTTGGGCTTTAAAAGAAATGGATCAGCGCTATAAGTTGTTTGCTGAAGCGGGGGCTAGAAATATAGAAGGTTACAATGAAACATCAGGTCTACAGAGTTTGCCCTATATCCTTATTTTCATTGACGAGTTGGCCGACATTATATCATATGCTCCGGTGGAAGTTGAAGATTCAATTTGTCGGATTGCTCAAATGGCCAGGGCGACTGGGATTCATTTGATTTTAGCCACCCAACGACCATCGGTCGATATTTTAACCGGTTTGATTAAAGCCAATATTCCTTCTAGGATCTCTTTTGCAGTGGCGAGTATGACTGATTCTCGAGTAATTTTAGATACTCCTGGGGCAGAAAAGCTTTTGGGCCAGGGAGATATGCTTTATGTTCCGCCCGATCAGGCTAAACCCTCTCGTATTCAGGGGGCTTTTGTTTCTGATACCGAGGTTAAGCGTTTAGTTGAGTTTTTAAAGAAAGAAAGAGAAACGGTTTATGACGAGCGGGTGATGACCCAGCCAGTTCCGCTTAGCGGAACCAAAACTTACTTAATTAATGGAGAAGAAAGAGATGAGCTTTTTGCCCGAGTAGCCAGGTTGGTGCTGGGGGAAAAAAAGGCTTCAGCTTCGTTGATTCAGCGGAGATTAAGGGTTGGTTACGCTCGGGCAGCGCGGATTTTAGACCAGCTTGAGGCGGCTGGTATTGTCGGCCCATCTCGAGGTTCGAAGCCCCGAGAAGTCTTAGTTGCTAATCTTCCAAAAGAATTTGAATAAAAAGGAGAAATTGTGGAAAAAGCTAGCCAGATCTTCAAACAAACAAGATTGAGGAAAAGAATTTCCTTAAAAGCGGCCACGGAAAAAACTAGGATTCCTCGTCGTTACTTAAAGGCTATTGAAACTGATGATTGCGCTGTTTTCCCCGGATTTAACTATGCCCAGCTGTATGTTCGGGATTACGCCGGTTTTTTGGGGTTGCTTCCTGAAAAAATGGTTGGTTTGTTCCGCCGTGATTGGCAGGGGGAATGCAAGAGCCGAAAAACAATTGTTAAAAGCAAGAAGCGGATTACTGGTATTAAAATACCCTTGATTACCGGCAGCGGTTTATTAGTTGGCCTAGTGATTTTATTAGCTGTCATTTATCTAGTTCGCCAGTATTTGCTTTTCAATTCCCCGCCACCTCTGAAAGCTTCTTTTTCCTGTTTATCGGGCAAAGTGATAGTTGAAGGGAAGACAAACCGAGAAGCAGCGGTCAGAGTTGAGGACAAGAGCGCTTTTGTTGATTCGAAAGGTAACTTTAAGCAGGAAATCGCCTTTCCTTGGCCTGCTCAAGTGGTGGTAACCAGTGAAAGTCCAGCGGGTAAAATCAGGCAAAAAATTTTAAAAGTAGAATGTGATTAAACCGCCTCTTGATTTTGTTTTGTCTTTATCTTAAAGTGAAAGCAGATGGACAGCACCGTTCAAATTGTTTTTGTGGCCAGTATTGCCACCTTGACGCTTGTTTTTGTGGTCATTGGGATTTGGTTGATTTTGGTTTTAAAAGAAGTTCGAGGAGTAGTTAAAAATCTTAATCAAACAGTTGATAATATTGAAAATTTTACCGCTAGTTTGAGTGAACCGGCCGAGTTTTTAGGGGGAATGATTAAGGGCTTGGAAAGAGGCCTGGACACTATCTCTTTAATCAGGGGATTTTTCAAAAAGGGTAAAAAAGATGAAAAATGAAGAAAGAGAAAAAAGACTAGGCGAGAATTTTTCCGGCATTTTTTTGGGGGTAATTATTGGTTTTATAATTGGTTTTCTTCTCAAGGAAAAAGACAAGGAAAAGCTAATTGCTTTTTTAAAGGAAAAAATGGGCCAGCTGGGTGAAGAAGTTAAGGAAAGAGCAGCTGAGCTGCCGGAAAAAACTAAGCCAGCCGGAAAATTCTTAAAAAGAAGATTTTTTACAAAATCCCGCTAGATTCTTCATTGCCAAGAGATTAAGGCTTGTATATAATTAGGCATGGGGAAAATTACGGCCAAGGAATTAAAAAACAAGTATTTTGAATTTTTTAAGAATAAAGGACACAAAGTAATTCCTTCTGCGCCTTTAGTGCCGGAAAATGACCCTTCGGCTTTGTTTATCTCAGCAGGAATGCACCCCCTGGCTCCTTATTTATTGGGTGAATCTCATCCTTTGGGAAAAAGATTGGTTGATATTCAGGAGTGCGTGCGTACCGCAGATATTGAGGAAGTGGGAGACGGATTTCATCATACCTGGTTTGAGATGTTGGGCAACTGGGCTCTAGGTGACTATTGGAAAACCGGCTCCATTGCTTTGAGTTTTGGGTTTTTAACTAAAGTTTTAAAAATAGACCCAGGGGTTATTTTTGTTAGTTGTTTTAAGGGAGATAAAGATGCGCCTAAAGATGAAGAGTCAGCCAAAGCTTGGAAGAGCTTAGGGATTCCTAAGGAGAAAATCTTTTTTTATGACAAGAAGGAAAATTGGTGGGGCCCGGTGGGTAATACTGGCCCTTGTGGCCCAGACTCAGAAATATTTATTGATACCGGAAAAGAAAAATGCTCTTCTGGCTGTAACCCTTCTTGTTCATGCGGTAAATACATTGAGATTTGGAACAATGTGTTTATGGAGTATGAGAAAAAAGAAAATGGCCAATACCTACCTTTAAAGCAAAAAAACGTGGATACGGGAATGGGGATAGAGAGGATGGTGGCCATTCTTAATGGCCTTGGTGAGGATGATTACCAAACTTCCATTTTTTGGCCGATTATTAAGAAAATTGAGTCTATTTCAGGAAAGAAATATGATGAGAGCGAAGAGGCTACTCTGGCGATGAGAATAATCGCTGATCATTTTCGCTCGGCCGTTTTTATCATTGCCGACGGGGTGGAGCCGGGAAACAAGGAGCAACCTTATGTTTTGCGCAGATTAATTAGAAGAGCAGTACGTCAAGGAGAGAGACTGGGGTTAAAAAGTGGCTTTGCCAAAGAGATTTCCTTGTCAGCATTAGATAATCAAGAAAACTATGGAGGAGAATATCCAGAATTAAATCGAAACAAAGAGAGAATATTGTCAGTGATCACAAAAGAAGAAGAGAGTTTTCGCCAAACTCTTAATCGGGGCCTAAAAGAATTTTTGGAACTTGTGAAAAAAAGAAATCTAACTGGATTAACAGGGTTTGATCTTTATCAAACCCTTGGCTTTCCTTTGGAAATGATTATTGAGGAGGCAAATAGGATTGATTATAAATTACCCTCAAATTTTAAGTCTCAGTTTCGGGAAGCCAAAAAAAGTCACCAAAAGCTGTCTCGCACTGCGGCCAAGGGCAAGTTTAAGGGTGGATTGGCAGGCCAGTCAAAAGCAGTGGTTAAATATCATACTGCCACTCATCTTTTACATTGGGCCTTGCGGGAGGTTTTGGGGAAGGGAGTTAGTCAAGCGGGGTCAAATATTACGACCGAGCGGTTGCGGTTTGATTTTACCCATGGCCAGGCGTTGAGCGGGAAGGAGTTGAGAAAAGTTGAGCAATTGGTTAATGACAAGATTGAAAAAGATTTAGAGGTGAAAATGGAAATAATGAGTTTAAGTAAAGCTTTGAAAACAGGGGCTTTGACTGTTCCCGAGGTTTCTTATCCTGCCCAAGTTAAAGTTTATTCAATTGGGAATTATTCCCGGGAGGTTTGCGGTGGACCGCATGTTAGGAAAACTGGTAAGCTGGGGCAGTTCAAAATAATTAAACAAGAGGCCCTGGGCCAAGGTAAACGCCGGGTTTATGCAGTTTTGGAAAACTAAATGAAGGAGAAAGAAGAAAAAAAGATCTTGCTTTTACTGATTCAAGAAAAGGTTGTTAATGGGGTAATTTACGCTCAAAGAGAGGAGGGCCTGGAGATCATTGGTTTGGGTGAAGAGCAAGTTTGGGATGGAAAAACCTATGATTCTTTTAAGGTAGGGGTAAAAAAGAGCCTAGCTGGTCATTTGGATAAAGAGTCGGTAAAGATTAGCCAGACTTTTTTCGTACTTTCTCCTTTTTGGGTAGTTGAGGGACAAAAGCTGATGGAAAGCAAGGGTGAGCTTTTAAAAACCTTGTGTCGAGAGCACAGTTGGCCAGCGGGGGGCTTTGTGATTGATGATGAATCACTGGTTTTTCATTTTAAAGATGAAGGAGGAGAAGTGCCGCCTAGTTTTATTTCTTTGTTGCTTTCCCCTGAAGGTTTTCGCCTTTCCTTAGTTCATTTGGGTAAAGTCAAAAAGCGATTGAAATTAAGCACCCCAATTTTATCAGCCCAGAAAATTCGAGAAGGGCTGGATCAGCTGAGTTTTGAGGGTATCTTGCCGCCTAAGTTTGTAATTTGGGGAAAAATTAAACCTGAGTTGGAAGAGGAAATGCTTACCTATCCCTGGATAGATCAAAAAGGGGATTTGTTTTTACATCTGCCTGATATTCAAACCCTTGATTGGTCCAGTTTGACGGTGATTTTTAAAAAGATCGTGGCTGCCCAACTGGGTCAAACAAAAAAGGAAGTTTTTGCATTAACCAAGGGAAAAGAAAAAGTTGCTGATTTGCCAATAGGCTTTTCTTTTGAAGATTTAGCCCAAAAAGAGATGGGAATAGAGTCTGTGGTTGAAGAAAAGATAAAAATGAAAAAGGTAGTGGAAGAAGAAAAACGAGTTAAAAAAAGAGCGGGCCTGTTTTTAAAAGCAGGCTTGTTGTTAGTTGGTGGTAAATTTAAGGGTTTGGTCGGTCGTGATCAAAAAGGGGTAGTCGGCTGGCTGATTAAGGGTAGTATTTTGAGCTTGGCGCTGTTGGTAGTTTGGGGCTTGTTTGGGTTAAAGCGAGAGGTGGTTTTATATCTAACCCCCAAAGAGATTGAGACTGAAAACAAAGTGCTTTTGGGAGTGGGAACAGGAGTTGACGCGGAAACTTTACCGATAGAAGAATTGGTGGTTAAACAAGAGGCTGAAGGGCAGGAAGTGGCGACTGGGACAAAATTGATTGGGGAAAAAGCGAATGGCAAAGTCACTGTTTTTAACCGTACGGATCGGGCCGCTTTCTTTGAACAAGGGACGAAGATTCTTGGCCCCAGTAGACTAGCCTTTGTTTTTCAAGAGGAAGTAAAAGTTGCTTCAAAAACACCTGATTTAGTTAGCGGAGTTGATCGTTGGGGGGAAGGGGAGGTGTTGGCTGAGGCAGCGGCGATTGGCAGCGAGTATAATCTGGCGGCGGACACGATTTTTACCGTTGAAAACGAATTAGAGAATGATTACTTGGTAAAAAATAAACAAGCTCTTGCTGGGGGGACTAGCCGAGAAATAACTGCTGTTTCTGATGAGGACAGGATGAGACTAAAGCAAGATCTAAAGGATAAGTTACAAAAAAGCGTGGAAAAAAAGCTTGAAGAAAAAGCAGGTTCAAGTCAAAAATTAATTTTAGAAACAGTTCGGATCGAGGTGGTTTCTTTTTCAACTGATAAAGAAACTGATGAGGAAGGGGATGGTTTTGGGGGCAAACTAGCTCTTCAAGCCTCTGGCCTGGCAATTAATCAGCCGGACTTGGCTGCTTTTGCCCGAGTTAAGTTGGCTGACCAAGCGCCAGCCGATTATCGGCTTGATCTCGATAGTTTAGAGGTAGAGTTTTTACCTACCCAAGAAAGGGAAAATGGTTGGTTGGGAAAAATTAGAGTTAAAGGTAAATATTATCCCCAGCTTGATACCGAAGGGTTGGTTAGCAAGTTGAAGGGTAAGTCTAAAAGTTTAGTTTCAGAGGAAGTGAGAAAACAACCTCGGGTTTATCGTTACGAGTTAAAAACTTTCCCTGAATTTTTTTCTTTTTTCCCGTTGTTACCCTTACTTGAGAGCAAGATTAAAATTAGAGTGGAGCAATAATATGGCTCTTTATTATTATCAAAAAAAAGAAAAACCAAACAGTTGGGAGATTTGGCAGTGGCGGTTTAAATCTTGGTGGCGGAACCCAATGGTTAAAAGAGGTAGTTCAGCCTTTATTTTGGGCTTAGGTTCTTTTTTGATTGGGACGGCTCTTTATCCGATGGTCAGCTATCAGATTAAGTATGCGCCTAAATTTACCCCGATTTATAGTCCGGTGCCGGAAGAAAGTGGTTGGCGTTTGCCCCTGCTAGTTTCAGCTAAAGACAACAAAGATTACACTTTAATCTCTTCCTGGTTTGCAGAAAAGCCTGAACTAGAAAAAAAGAATGAAAATCAAGTTGAATATTACACCTTAGATATTCCGGCGCTTAAGATTAAGGGCGCTATTGTCCATGTTGGTGGCAAGGATTTAAAAAAAGAGTTAGTGCAGTATTCGGACACCGCTCTTCCAGGTAGTTTTGGCAATACGGTTATTTTTGGTCATTCAACCACTTTTTTTAATCCTGATAATTACTTAGCGATTTTTACTGACTTATATAAGTTAAAATCAGGGCCGAACGGAGATAGAATTATTATTTACTACGATGGCGTTCGCTATGTCTATCGGGTAGAGGAGATTTTCGAGGTGATTCCAACTGATTTGGGCGTTTTAGCCCAGAGTTATGAGCGTAAAAGAGTAAGATTAATTACTTGTACTCCGCCTGGTACCTACCTTCGTCGTTTAGTGGTTGATGCCCACCTAGTTGATGAGTAAACCAGGGAAAATTTTGGCAATTGACTATGGTAAAAAAAGAATTGGCTTGGCGATTGGTTTTCGGGGCGTGATTGAAACCCGGCCAGTTTTGGCTAAAGGAGAAAAGTCAGTCTTTGGGGTGATTAAAAATCTTTGTCAAAAAGAAGGAGTGGATCAGGTAGTTGTGGGTATTTCGGAGGGAAAATCAGCCCAAATGAGCCGTCGATTTGCCAAAAGAGTTCAAAGTGTATTAAAATTACCTGTATTTTTAATTGATGAAACCCTGACTACTTATCAGGCTAGACAGTTGAGGCCCAAAAAGAAAGTGGTTGATTCGGTTGCCGCCGCCCTAATATTAGATAAGTTTGGCGGTAGAAAGGAGGGAAATAGTGTTTAAAAATGTTATTTCTCCAATTCAGGCCTGGTTGCTTTCTCAGGGTCGGTGTGTTGGTTGTGGGCGATCCTTAAGCAAGGCCAGAAAAAGTAAAAACAAACAGGGGATGGTTAAAGCTACTTGTAGTTGTGGCCGGATTTTTATTTACGAAGAAAGCAAGAAGCGCTATCGCCGCGCTCTTTTCGAGGAGGTTTAAAAAAGAGCTTAAATTGATGAAAAGAACTACTTCTGCCCGCTTTATCCTGGTTTTAATTTTGGTGGGGATTATTCTTTTAACAGGGACAATCTGGTTTTTTTCTCGACCGATTGATTCGTCTTATCTTGGTGAACCAAAGATATTTGTTGTTCCTCGAGGAGACGGTAGTGGAGAAATCGGTAGTCGCCTAGAAAAAGAGGGATTAATTCGTCACCGCTATGCTTTTTGGTTGGCAGTTGAGTTTTATGGTTTAAATGGCAAGCTTCAAGCTGGCAGTTTCCGGCTTTCTCCAAGAATGAGTTTACAAGAAATTGGTTTAGCTTTAACCAAAGGGAGATTGGATCAGTGGGTGACTATTATTGAAGGAGCAAGAAGAGAAGAGATTGCTTGGCAGTTAAAAGAAGAAATGGGAATAGAAAGCCAAGATTTTATGACCGCTAGCCAAGGTCAAGAGGGCTTTCTTTTTCCAGATACCTATCTTCTTCCTCAAGGGACTACGGCAAAAAGAGTAGTGACAATAATGACGGATAATTTTGAAAAAAAGACTAAAGAACTTTGGGAAAGGGTCGAAAAAAGAGGCTTAACTAAAGAGCAGGTATTAGTTTTAGCTTCTTTAGTGGAAAGAGAAGTCAAGGCAGATGAAGACAGAAAGCTAGTAGCTGGGATTTTAGTTAAGCGCTGGCGAGAAGATTGGCCCTTGCAGGTGGACGCGACTGTTCAGTATGCCAAAGTCAGCCAAGACTGTTTAGCGGACCAGGAGTGTGTTTGGTGGCCGGCAGTAAAGAAAGTAAATTTACAAATAAACTCGCCCTACAATACTTATTTGAACAAGGGGTTGCCGCCTGGTCCAATTTGTAACTCTTCATTATCGTCGTTAAAAGCAGTGGTTGGTTACCAAACTTCGGACTACTGGTTTTATCTTTCTGATAGTCGGGGCGAAATGCATTTTGCCAAAAGCTTAGAAGAGCATCAGGGCAATGTTAAGATATATTTGCGAAAGTAGAGTGCTTCTTGACATTTGGTGAACATATAGTATAATGGCCATCAGGCAGAATTCTAAGAAATGCGGACTAGTTTGGGTCCGCAGGTTTTTTTGTCCACCCTTTTCTAAATGACTAAATGTCACCGAATCTACTGGAGCCAGCGGCTTGTCTTGCCTCCAGCGGAGAATTTAATTGAGATTCAAAAACAGTCGTGGCAGTGGTTTTTAGAGAACGGCTTAAAGGGAATTTTTAACTCTCTTTCGCCAATTTCTGATTATACTGGCAATAACTGGGAAATCAAATTTAAAAAACTTTCTTTTGGTGACCCTGTTATTACTCCTTTTCAGGCACGCGAAAAGGATTTAACTTACAGTTTGCCCTTTAATATTAAGGTTTTTTTGACTAATAAAAGAACAGGCAATATTATCGAGGAAGACGTTTTCATCCGAGAAATTCCTACTATGACCCCTGAAGGGACTTTTGTGATTGATGGGGTTGAGCGTGGCATGGTTAATCAACTGGTTCGTTCACCCGGCGTTTATTTTACCTCTTCTAATGATCCTGCCACCGGCAGGCCTTTGTATCAGGCGGAAATTAGGCCTTTGCGCGGTAGCTGGTTAGAATTTCTAATTGGACGCAAGGGGGCGATTTATGCCCGGATTGACCGCCGTCGAAAATTTCCCGCGACCGTGATCTTGAAGTGCTTGGGCCTGGTAGGAGAAAAAGAATTGGTAAAAAAATTTTCTGATTTTATTAAACCGACCCTGGATGTTGATAATTGTAAAACCAGAGAAGAGGCCTATCTTGAGTTTTATCGAAAAATGCGGCCTGGTGAGCCGCTAGTTTTGGAAAACGCGATCAATCTTTTTAAAGGTATTTTTTCAGATCTGTCTAATTATAAAATTGGTCGGGTAGGTCGTTATAAAATTAACAAGCGCCTAGGCCTTTCTTTTCCAAGTGATGACGAGCGCTACTGGGTTTTGGTGCCTCAGGACATTATTAAAACAATTGAGTATTTGATTAAGTTGCAAAAAGGAGAGGAAAAAGAGTTAGACGATATTGATCATTTAGGTAACCGTCGTTTGCGCAGTGTTGGTGAAATTTTAATCCAAACGATCTTGCGCCGGGCGGGCGCTCGGTTTGAAAGAGGGGTAAAAGAGAGAATGAGCTTGGCTAGCACCAAGGATAAAATTAAGCCTTCACAACTGCTTAATTTTCAACCTTTTCTATCAGCCCTGCTTTCTTTTTTTAAAACCTCTCAATTATCCTCGATTCTTGATCAAACCAATCCTTTAGCAGAGCTTGATTTATTGCGTAAAATTACGGTGATCGGTCCGGGGGGGATTACTCGGGAGCGGGCTGCTTTTTCAATTCGTGATATTCATAGCTCTCAATATGGCCGGATTTGTCCAATTAGGTCGCCGGAAGGGGTTAATATTGGCCTGATGACTTATCTTTCTTTGTTTGCGAAAGTTAATGAATATGGTTTTTTGGAAACTCCATATCGCAAAGTCAAGTTGGTTAAGCAGAAAAGAAAAACTAAAGTTAAAGTGACTGACGAGGTAGTTTATCTTTCTGCCGATGATGAGTCGGCTTATTACATCACCCATACTGGCGTTTCCCAAGACCGCTATGGTTATCTAGACGCTGATTGGGTGCCAGCCCGTTTTCAGGGTGATTTTATTGAGGTGGCAAAGGAAAAAATCCAATTGATTGATTATTCATCCCAGCAGGTTTTAGGACTTTCTGGGGCGCTAATTCCTTTTGTGGCCCACGATGAGGTTAACCGGGCGCTAATGGGCGCAAACATGCAGTGTCAGGCTGTGCCCCTAATAAAGCCGGAAGCGCCGATTGTAGGTACGGGTATGGAAGAAATTGCCGTTGCTTCGATGAATCGAATGATTGTTGCTCAAACATCAGGCAAGGTGGTTTATAGTGATGCTCAAAAAGTGGTGATTAAACCTGACAATCACCGGGCTAAAGTAGGCGGGGAGGTGGAGGTTAAAGATGGCAAGCACATTTATCATTTATTTAAATATCAGCAGACTAGTCCTAACAACACTTGTTATAATCAACGGCCCAAAGTTCTATCTGGCCAAAGAGTGAAAAAAGGTCAGTTGCTGGCAGATGGGCCAAGCATGGATCAGGGCGAGTTGGCTTTGGGTAAAAATTTACTAATTGCTTATGCTTGTATTGATGGGCTGGGGTTTGAAGATTCGATTGTTGTTTCTGATAGGCTGATTAAGGACGATGTTTTAACCTCGGTTCACATAAGTGAGCATGAGGCCCGGGTAGTGGATACTAAGTTGGGGCCAGAGGAGCTTACCAAGGATATTCCTGGGGTGGCAGAAACAGACCTAGCCCGCTTGACTGAGGAAGGGGTAATTATGGTTGGTTCTAAAGTAACTGCCAATGATATTTTGGTGGGTAAAGTAGAGCCAAAGGGTGAAAAAGAGCTTTCAGCTGAAGAGAGATTATTGCGAGCTATTTTTGGTGAAAAAGCCAAAGACATTAAAGACACCAGCCTGAGGGTTCCCCATGGCCAAGGCGGGATTGTGATTGGGGTTAAGATTTTAGATCGAGACAAAGGTGATCAGCTTGATCCAGGAGTCAATAAGATTATTAAAGTTTCTGTGGCGCAATTGCGAAAAGTAAGAGAAGGGGATAAGGTGGCTGGCCGTCATGGCAACAAAGGGGTAATTTCTCGAGTTTTGCCAGAAGCAGATATGCCTAGATTAGCCGATGGCACTGGTGTGGATATTATTATTTCTTCTTTGTCAGTCATTGCTCGGATGAATCTGGGTCAAATTTTGGAAGCTCATCTAGGTTGGGCAGGTAGGGTTTTGGGAGAAAAATATGCCGTGCCTTCTTTTGAAAAGTTGCCAGAGGAAACAATTATTTCCCTACTAAAAAAGGCTGGCCTGCCGGTGGATGGCAAGGTGGCTTTATATGATGGTAAAACAGGAGAGGCTTATGATCAAAAAGTAGCGGTTGGGGTAGGCTACATTCTAAAGCTTCATCATATGGCTGAAGACAAAATTCATGCTCGAGCCACCGGTCCTTATTCTTTAGTAACCCAGCAGCCTTTGGGTGGAAAAACGCGTATGGGAGGACAAAGGTTCGGAGAAATGGAAGTTTGGGCACTAGAAGCTCATCGGGCCGCATATGCTCTGCAAGAGATGCTAACGATTAAATCTGACGATATTGAGGGCCGGGCCAGTGCTTTTCAGGCGATTATTAAAGGTCAGGAAATTCCAGCTCCCGCCCTGCCTGAATCTTTTAAAGTTTTGGTTCGTGAGTTAGCGGGTTTAGGGATTTTAATTTCACCTACTAAAATAACTCCTGAAAAAAGCTTGGAAGTTGGAAAAGAAGCAAAGAGGGGGAAAAATGGAGTTTGACAAAAAGATAATTGATTTTAAGGGTTTGCGGATTAAATTAGCCTCGCCAGAGGAAATTTCTACTTGGTCCCAGGGCGAAGTGACCAAGCCGGAGACAATTAATTACCGGACCTGGCGACCGGAAAAAGACGGCTTATTTTGTGAAAAGATTTTTGGTCCGACCAAGGATTATGAGTGTTATTGTGGCAAATACAGAAAAATTAGATTCAAGGGAATAATTTGTGAAAAGTGTGGCGTTGAGGTAACTACCTCTCGGGTTAGGAGGGAAAGAATGGGACACATTTCTTTGGTAGTTCCAATTGTTCATATTTGGTTTTTGAAAAACGCTCCTTTCCCCTTAACCACGGTTTTGGGTATTTCCCAGCGCGACCTAGAAGCAGTAATCTACTTTGCCCGCTACTTGGTAATTGCGATTTATCAGGATAAGGTTGACCAATCTTTAGGTAATCTTCGTGATGGCGTGAAAGAAAAACTAAATGTCTTAAAAGCTGAATTAAAGGAAAGAACAGCTCAGTTAGCTAAAGAAGAAAAAGAACAGAAAAAACAATTAAAGCTTAAAATTAAAAACAAAGATCAGTTGCAAATTGCTCAAGCAGAAGTGGCGGTTAACTATCGTGAGAAAAGAAAATTAATAGAGGAGGAAATCATTTTGGAAAGAGAAAGCCTGAAAGGGCTTTACAGCTTGCTTAAAGGAAGAATTAAAAAATTGCAAGTTCAAGATACACTTTCAGAAGAAGAGTTTTTTCACTTTGGAGAATTTGGGGCGAGCGGTTTTTTAAAAGTTGGCATGGGAGCAGAATCAATTTTGGAAATTTTACGAAAAATTGATTTGGAGAAGATGGTCAAGGACTTAAGAAGGCAGATTAAAGCGACTTCAAGCCAAGTTAAGAAGAAACAACTACTTAAAAAAATTCGGATTATTAACGGGATGGTGCAGGCTAAGGTGAACCCGGCTTGGATGATTCTAGAGACCTTGCCAGTGGTACCGCCGGAATTAAGGCCTATGGTGCAATTAACTGGTGGTCGATTTGCCACTTCTGATTTAAATGATCTTTATCGTCGGGTGATTAACCGCAATAATAGGTTAAAAAGGTTGATTTCACTAGGAGCCCCAAAAATTATTTTGCGCAACGAAAAGCGTATGCTTCAAGAAGCGGTTGATATGTTGATTGATGTTACCAAGGCGCGAAGACGAGGTCGGGCAATTAGAAGGCCTCCCCGTTCTTTATCTGATTTGTTGCGGGGCAAAAAGGGTCGTTTCCGAAAAAATTTGCTGGGCAAGCGAGTGGATTACTCTGGTCGAAGCGTGATTGTAGTTGGGCCGCAATTAAGGCTAAACGAATGTGGTTTGCCCCGGGAAATTGCTTTAGAGATTTTTAGACCTTTTATTTTAAGGGAGTTGATGTTGCGTGGCTTGGCCCCTAATATTAAAAGCGCTAAAAGTTTGCTTGATCATCGAATTGCTGAGGTTTATGAAATTTTGGAAGAGGTGGTTGATGGCAAGTTGATTTTACTTAACCGGGCTCCTACTTTGCACAAGCTTTCAATTCAAGCTTTTAAGCCGGTTTTAACTGATAGCCTAGCTATTCGACTCCATCCTTGTGTTGTTAAGGGTTTCAACGCCGATTTTGATGGGGATCAGATGGGGGTGTTTTTACCTTTATCTAAACAAGCGCAAAAGGAAGCCAGAAAACAGCTATTAGCTTCGCGCAATTTACTTAGGCCTTCCGATGGCCGGCCGGTTAATGTGCCTAGCAAAGAAATGGTGGTCGGTTGTTATTTTGCCACTTCTGTTAGGGAAAAAGATTTGTCTTTATTTGATAAGAAATTGAAGGAGGCGCTAAGCAAAGTGAGTTGTTTTGCTGACCCGAAAGAAATAGTTCGCCATTATGAGTTGAGGTTGGTTGAGTTGAGGGAGCTAATTGGCTTTCGGGCAAAGAGTCGGGAATGGATTTTAACTACTCCGGGCCGAGTGATGTTTAATTCTCTACTGCCAAAAGGATTTGCCTATATCAATGAGTCAATTGATAATAGAAGAATAGGGGAGATTTTGTTAACCACTTTTCGAAATTATCGCCAGAAAGAGATGGTAGCCTTGATTGATAAAGTCAAGGATTTTGGCTTTTGGGGCATGACCTTATCTGGAATTTCTTTAAGCATTTTTGATAGTGGTTTTTCCAAGGCAAAGGGAAAAACTATTAAAGAGTCAGATAAAAAAGTGGCTGCGATTGAGAATAACTACAATGAAGGCTTGATTACTGGAACGGAAAAGGACCAGCTAGTTAGGGGTATTTGGCTGGATACTACGGAAACAATTGCCTCTTTAATTTGGGATTCACTCTCTCTAGATTCGCCGATTAAACTAATTGGTAAAGCAGGGGTTAAGCGAGTTAGTCGTGATCAGATTAAGCAAATTTCAGGAATGAGAGGCTTGGTAGTTGATCCTTTGGGCAATATTGTGCCTTTGCCGACCAAGTCTAGTTTTCGAGAGGGACTATCAGTTTTTGAATATGTTACTGGGGCGCGGGGATCAAGGAAGGGGTTAACTGATACAGCCTTAAAAACGGCCGATGCTGGTTATTTAACCCGTCGTTTGGTTGATGTTTCCCATACTTGCTTAGTAAGGGAGAAAGATTGTGGAACTAGGAAAGGCTTGGTTATTAAAGCCCTTGGTAGCAGAAGCAAAAGTTTTGGGGCTAGGATCATTGGCCGAGTTTTAGCCCAAAAAGTAACTACTCCCAAGACTAAAAAGGAGTTAATTCCCGCTGGTGAGATTTTAGACGAGGAAAAAGTTGTTTTAATTAAAAAGCACAAAGTTGAATCAGTGGTGGTTCGCTCGCCTTTAAAGTGTCGGAGTGAATATGGTGTCTGTTCCCGTTGTTATGGTTGGGATTTATCTTCACGCAAACTAGTAGCTATTGGAACGCCGGTGGGAGTGATTTCAGCCCAATCAATTGGAGAGCCAGGAACTCAATTAACTTTAAGAACTAAGCATTCTGGCGGAGTTATTGGTTTGGATGTAACCCAAGGTTTGCCTCGAGTTCAGGAGTTGCTTGAAGTAAGAAATCCAAAAATAACTGTGCCTTTGGCAGAGATTGACGGAGTTGTAGGGGTGAAAAAGACGAAAGACGGTTGGCAAATAAAAGTAATGGGTAGGAAAAATGGTAAAAAAGAAGAGTTTGAGTATTCATTGCCACCCTCGATCACTCCTGGAGTAAAAGATGGAGATAGGGTATTAAAAGGGATGGCTTTGAGTGCCGGTTCCTTAAACATTAGGGAAATAATGCGTTTGCGTGGCTTGGATGAAGCACAGCAATATTTGCTTGAACAGGTTCAGGGGGTTTATGAATCCCAAGGAATTGGAATTCATGACAAGCATTTTGAAGTTATTATTCGAGAGATGAGTAGCCGGGTACGGATTATTTCGGCAGGAGACAGTGACTTTTTGATTGGCAGTTATGTTGAGGAGCCGGTTTTAGCAAGAGAAAATAGAGCGATTAAAAAGAAAAAGGGCCGAATAGCTAAGGGCCGTCAAGAAATTTTAGGACTTATTCAGGCAGCTTTGGCGACTAATTCTTGGCTCTCGGCCGCTTCTTTTCAGGAAACAACCAATATTTTAACAGCCGCAAGTTTATTGGGGCGGGAGGATAGATTGATAGGGTTGAAAGAAAATGTTATTATCGGTCGGTTGATTCCTACTACTAAAGACAGACTTAGGATTTCTTGAAAAGGAAGAGTAAAAAAAATGCCAACTTTTAATCAATTAGCCAGAAAAGGCCGTAAGCGGGTCAAAAAAAGAACTAAAGGCCCAGCTCTTAGGGGAGCTTATAATGTTTTAAAAAACAAAATGAGTAAAGGAGTCAATCCCCAAAAAAGAGGGGTGGTTACTCTGGTTAAAACCATGACGCCGGTAAAGCCGCATTCAGCCTTAAGAAAGGTGGCTAAAGTTAAGCTTTCTAACCGTCGGGAGATAACGGTTTATATCCCTGGCATTGGTCACAATATTACTGAACATGGAGTTGTTTTGGTTCGGGGCGGGCGGGTAAGAGATTTGCCTGGTATTCGCTACTACTTAATTAGAGGTAAATATGATGCTGGAGCAGTGGTTGATCGAAAAAAGTCGCGCAGCAAGTATGGAGTTAAATTAGCAGGGAAGGCCGCAGCTCAGGTTGCCAGCGAGGGAGAGAAGCCAGCGGCGCAAAATGAGGTGCCAGCTGGAGCCTAAAAGAAGATGAGCAGGAGAGGTAGGGCGCAACCAAGAAAAATTCTTCCCGATCCGGTTTACCGGAGCGTATTGGTTGCTCAGTTAATTAACCGGGTAATGAAGAGTGGGAAAAAACAATTAGCCCAAAGAAAAGTATATGCCGCTTTTGATCTGATTAAGAAAAAGACTAAAAAAGGGCCTTTGGAGGTTTTCCAAAAAGCTATTGGCCAAATTAAGCCCAGAATGGAGGTTAGATCTAGACGAGTGGGAGGGGCGGCTTATCAGGTGCCTCGTTTGGTCAGAGGAAGACGAGCTGAGTCACTGGCTTTTCGTTGGCTGATACTTTTTGCCCGGGCCAGGCCCAACAAGGAATACCATTCTTTTGAAGAAAAGCTAGCCGCAGAGATTTTGGATGCTTGTCAAAAAACGGGAGGGGCAGTGGGGAGAAAAGAGGAAATAGAAAAAATTGCCGATGCCAATCGAGTCTTTGCCCATTTGCGCTGGTAAACCCGCTGGTAAACCTCGGGGGTTGATTCCTATTGTAACCTCGGGGGCACCGGAATATTTTCTTGGCTAGTTTCTTTTAATTGTTTTATAATCAATCATGCTTTTTTTAAGAAAAAATCTGCCGAATAAAAACCCCTCTTTTTTCTCCCGGCAATCTTTGAATAGAGCTATTTCTTCTAAACAAACAGGCTTGATTTTAGGGGGAAGTTGTTTACTAGCACTTGCTGCTATTGGCTTGGCCTACTGGTCAACTATTAGGATAATACCTGCTTCTAGGCCTCTTTTGCCGACCGTGGCCAGGCCGGTTTTAGGCCTGTCTTTGGAGAGTCCAGCTAGCGGCGATGTAATTTTGGATGGTTTGATGACGGTTAAGGGCAAGGCTACTCCTAACGCCACTGTCATATTTTACACTGAAAGTGATGAAAATTCAGTTGAAAGTGATACTCAGGGTAATTTTGAGGGCACCTTAAGCTTAGAAGCGGGAATTAACACTTTAACGGTTGTTTCTTTTGCCTCCAATGGGGAAGAGGAGTCTTTAACCCTTGATTTGGTTTATGATGAAGACCAGGTAATGGGTAAAAAAACCTCTAAAACTCCGCCAGCCCAAGCTAAAAAAGAAGAAAAAAAGCCAGCCAAGGCTTTAATTGGGGGAGTTGAGGAGGTAGGCGAAGATTCGCTCACGGTGACCAGCAAAGGCAATGGGAGAATTAAAACTAGGGTTGACAAAGACACCAAAATTATTGGGCAGGATAAAAAAATTCTTAAGCTTAATGCTTTGGGGTCAGAAGATATAGCTGCGGTGATTGTTACTGATAGCGGTGAAGTTGCCAACAGGGGTCAGATTAAAAAAGCAGTCAAAATCTATGTTAAAAAAGCGGCTCAAGTAAAAGAAACCAAGCGTCGGGCTGTTCATGGGGTGATTATTGGTCTTAGTGGTAATACCATTACTTTAGCTCATCAGACTAAGCGAGATCAAACCTTTGTGATTATTACTAATGAAGGAATGGTTATTAAGATTAAAGGAATAATTGATGCTACTTTAGCTGATTTGGAAATTGGTCAAAGAGTGGCTGCCGTGGGCACGCTAAACGAGGAGGGTGGGCTTGTGGTGAAAAGAATTCATCTTATTCCCGGCAAGTCCACTCCCAGTGCGACAGCCACCCCAATAGTGGTAGATGCTAACTAATCAGGCACCTTCTTGCCTGAGGCATTTTTGCAGCGGTTAATCTTGTCTCCACAAACTCCCTGGCAAGTTGGGTCGTTTTGAAAAATTCGGGGGCACTCACTAATCCAGGGATCTTCAAACTCAACACAATGATCTTCTCCTCCAGGCAAGCAAGCAAAATAGGCAACACAGCCATCATAAATAAGAATATTGCTGCTGGCAACTCCATAATTATAAGGGCAATCTGGCAGACCACAGCCTTGGCGGCAACCGACTTTATCAATATCCTGATCCCGAATGTTTTCTAGATTGGTCATCACTTTAAACCATTGTCTGTAATCGCTAGCTTCAGTCTCGTAGGCATAAGCGTAGCCCAAGGGATCGCAGGGGAATATATCTTGCCCGCATTCAGGCAAGTTTTCGGGGAAACAGCCATTATCAAAGCAATAATCGTAAAGAGCGATTTTGATTTTTTCCAAATCAGCCTTGCGTTTAGCGTCCCGGGCCTTTTTAATTTGGGTGATCATACCCAAGTAGGAAACAACGGCTAAAAGGGAAAGAATAACAATCGCAATCAGGATCTCAAAAAGGGTTAAGCCACTATTAGTTCGCCTTTTTTGCTTCATCACTCTTTAACCTTCATCTTACCGTTAAAAACTGGCCAAGGCAACTCCTAATAAACCTCGGGGGTTGATTCCTATTGCAACCTCGGGGACAGTATGCTAAATTGACCTTGTGCCAACAAGATTAACGCCTTTAATAGATGATCATTTTTATCATATTTACAATCGGGCAATTGACTCGAAGCCTGTTTTCATAAACAAAATCAATTGCAAAAGAGCAATTCAGTTGATTAAGTATTACCATTTTGCTCACTCTCCATTAAGTTTTTCTAAGTTTAAAAAATTATCAAGACGGCAAAGAGAGAAAACTTATCAAGACTTGAGAAAGAAAGACTCTCTTTTGGTAGAGGTAATTTGTTTTTGTTTGATGCCCAATCATTTTCATTTTCTTCTGAAACAAGTTGCTGATCAGGGAATTTCTAAATTCCTAGCAGATTTTCAGAACAGTTATGCTCGCTATTTCAATGCTAAAAACAAGCGCATCGGTTCTGTTTTTCAAGGACCATTCAGGGCTGTTTTGATTGAAAGTGAGGAGCAATTAATCCATCTTAGCCGATATATTCATCTTAATCCCTATTCTTCAGCAATTGTCAGGAGTCCTAGTAGTTTACTTAATTATTCCTGGTCATCTTTTCAGGAATATTTGGGTTGGGAAAATGGTTTTTGTCAAAAAGAAGCTATTCTTTCCTCCTTTTCCAGCCTGGAAAAATATAGAAAGTTTGTTTTTAATCAGGCAGATTATCAAAAGCAATTAGAAAAAATAAAACATTTAATTCAAGAAGATCGATATTTTTCCTGATGTTGCCTACCTAGGCAACCCCCGAGGTTGGGGGCGATTAGTGTTGTGCTGTTTGAAACGGTATGCTATGATTAGCTTCAAGTTAGCCCTTTGGGGCTCTTTTTTGTTAGAATGGATCAATAATGGCGGAACCAATTGAAGTTACCAAAAATAGAGATGTGCCTTTAGACCAGATTCGCAACATTGGCATTATTGCCCATGTTAATGCTGGCAAGACCACTACTACTGAACGAATGCTTTTTGAAACAGGCCGAACCTATAAGCTAGGGTCAGTTGATGAGGGCTCAACCGTTACTGACTGGATGGATCAAGAGCGAGAGCGGGGAATTACGATTATGTCAGCAGCCGTAACCACTTTTTGGAAGGGAATCAGGGTCAATATCATTGATACTCCTGGACATATTGATTTTACCGCCGAGGTTGAGCGCTCCTTGCGGGTACTTGACGGAGCAGTAATGGTTTTTGATGGTCGGACTGGAGTTGAAGCCCAGTCAGAAACAGTTTGGCGCCAAGCTGACCGATATTTAGTACCCCGAATTTGTGTTTTTAACAAACTAAATTTGGTAGGAGCTGATTTTGATAGTTCAGTAGAAAGTATTAAAGAGAGATTGGGAGCCAATTCTTCGCCAATTCAAATTCCCCTTGGCATTTCTCATGATTTAAAAGGAGCAATTGATTTGGTTAAGATGAGGGCCTATACCTATAAGAAAGCCGAGGGCAAGGAATTAAAAAAAGTTGAAATCCCAGAAGAGTTTGAGAAAATGGCTCGAAATTATCGGGAAAAGTTATTGGAAAGTTTAGCTGAAGTTGATGATGAGATTATGAAAAAGTTTTTAGGAGGCAAGGAAATTAAACAGGAAGAGCTAAAAAACGCCATTAGAAAGGCAGTTATTGCCAACAAGTTTTTTCCAATTATGGGCGGGGATAGCCAAACAGTTTCTGTTCAGCTAATTTTAGACGCAATTGTTGATTATTTGCCTTCTCCGCTTGATTTGCCTCCCACCGTGGGAGTTAATCTTAAAACCGGGAGGGAAGAGGAAAGAGAGGCTAAAAAAGATGCTCCTTTTTCTTCTTTGCTTTTTAAGATTCAGACCGATCCTCACGTGGGCAAGCTTTCCTATTTGCGCGTCTATTCGGGCACAATTAAAGCGGGGAGTAGTCTTTATAATTCAACCCGGGGCAGAGCAGAGAGGGTGGGTCGGTTATTGTTAATGCACGCTAATAAGCGGGAAGGGATTGACCAGGCTTTTGCGGGAGAGATTGTCGCTGCTATTGGTTTGAGTGAATCTAAAACTGGCGATACTCTTTGTGACGTTGACAAGCCCTTGGTTTTTGGCGCCATTAAATTTCCTGACCCGGTTATTTCTTTGGCAATTGAGCCTAAAACTAAGGCTGATCAGGAAAAATTAAGTAAATCTCTTGCTCGGTTGAGCGAGGAAGACCCTACTTTTCAGACCAAGGTTGATCCTGATACCGGCCAGACAATTATTGCGGGCATGGGTGAACTCCATCTAGAAATTTTAGTTGAGAGAATGAGACGGGAATTCGGAGTGGGGGTAAATGTTGGCCAGCCGCAAGTGGCTTATCGAGAAACAATTACCCAGATTAGCCAAGCCGAGGGTAAGTATATCCGCCAGTCGGGAGGCCGGGGCCAATATGGTCACTGTTGGTTGCGGGTCGAGCCTGGTGAACGAGGCAGTGGTTTCGAGTTTGTTTCCGAAATCAGAGGAGCCGCTATTCCGTCTAATTTTATTCCCGCTATTGAAAAAGGGGTCAAAGAGGCAATAGAAAAAGGAGTAATTGCCGGTTTTCCCCTGGTTGACATTAAAGTAGCGGTTTATGATGGTTCTTATCATGACGTGGATTCTTCTGACATGGCTTTCAAAATTGCTGGTTCGATTGCTTTTCAACAAGCAGCTAAACAGGCCCAGCCAATAATTTTAGAGCCAGTTATGAAGTTAGAGGTATCTACTCCAGAAGAATTTTTAGGCCAGGTAATTGGTGACCTTTCGGGGAAACGAGCCCAGATTTTAGGAACTGAAAGCCGGGGCAAGATTAATATTGTTAATACTCTTGTTCCTCTTGCTTCTGTTAGAGGCTATGCTACAATTATCAGGAGTTTGACTCAGGGGCGAGGTTCTTTTTATATGGAGCCGTCTCATTATGAGCAAGTGCCCAAAAATATTCAGGCAGAATTAGTGAGTGTTGAAAAAGAGTAAATTTCATTGTAGAATAGGCAAGTTGAATTTTAGGTTATAGTGTTTTTTAGTTAAAAAGGGAGGAATTAACAAAAATGGCAGACAAATTTGAAAGAACCAAGCCTCATGTTAATGTAGGCACAATTGGTCATGTTGACCACGGAAAGACAACTTTAACTGCAGCAATCCTTAAATATTTATCAGGCAAGAAAATGGCTAAGGAAGTGTCTTACAGTGAGATTGCTAAAGGCGGTGCGATTAGGGATGAGAACAAGATTTTAACCATTGCCATCTCTCACCAAGAATATGAAACTGAGAAGCGACACTATGCCCACATTGATTGTCCAGGACATGCAGACTACATTAAAAACATGATTACAGGGGCGGCTCAAATGGACGGGGCAGTTCTAGTTGTTTCTGCTTCTGATGGGCCAATGCCTCAAACTCGTGAACACGTTTTACTTGCTAGGCAAGTAGAAGTGCCGGCTATTGTGGTTTTTTTGAATAAGATTGATTTAGTTGAAGACAAAGAATTTTTAGAGTTAGTAGAAATGGAAGTGAGGGAGTTGCTTAAAAAATATAACTACCCGGGCGATAAGATTCCAATTATCAAAGGCTCGGCTTTAAAAGCAATGAAGGGGGACGCTGAGGCGTTAAAATCAGTTGAAGAATTGCTTAAGGCGATTGATGAGCATATTCCCACTCCTAAGCGGGATTTTGATAAGCCATTTTTAATGCCGATTGAGGATGTTTTCTCAATTAAAGGTAGAGGCACGGTGGTGACTGGCCGAATTGAGCGGGGCAAGATTAAAGTTAGTGACGAGATTGAAATTGTTGGCTTAAGAGATACTCGTAAAGTGGTTATTACTGGTGTTGAAATGTTTCATAAGTCCCTAGATCATGGCCAAGCCGGTGATAATGTCGGCATCTTGCTGAGAGGCATTGAGAAAAAGGATGTTGAACGGGGCATGGTTTTAGCGGCTCCTGGCAGCATTACTCCTCATAAGGAGTTTAAGGCCGAGATTTATGTTCTGAAAAAAGAAGAGGGGGGTCGACATACGCCCTTTTTTTCTGGTTACCGCCCTCAGATTTATGCTACTACAACCGATGTAACAGGGACAATAGAACTACCTGAGGGGGTAGAGATGGTAATGCCGGGCGATAATGCAAACCTCACAATCTCTTTGCTTAAACCAGTGGCCTTAGAAAAAGGTCAGCATTTTGCTATCAGAGAAGGCGGTTTGACAGTCGGGGCGGGGGTAGTTACCGACATTATTAAGTAAACAAGGGATATGGGCCTTGATTGATGCTTAAAAATAGAATTAGAGTACGTTTAAAATCATACGATCACCGAATCATTGATGAGGCGGCTGCTAAGATTGTGGAAGCAGCAGTTACTGGTGGTGCTAGGGTTACTGGCCCGGTACCGTTGCCGACCCAAAGGCGGCTTTTTGTAGTGACAACTAGTCCCCATGCTAATAAAGATGCCAGGGAGCATTTTGAAATTATGGTTCACAAGCGGATGATTGATATCCATAATGCTAATTTAAAGGTTATTGACGGCCTCCAGCACTTAGAGCTACCAGCTGGAGTTGATATTGAGATTAAAATGTAGCTTAAACCGATTATTAAGTTTGAGTTAAAGGTTTAGGGCTTCTTAAGCCCTGTTTTTTTTGATTTAATGATCCAAGGACTTTTGTTTAAAAAAGTGAAAATGAGCCAGGTTTTTGACCAGGAGGGGCGGGCTGTGCCCATAACTATTCTTCGGGCCCCAGAAAACTCAGTTACTCAGATTAAAAATTTGAAATTAGATGGTTATCAGGCAATCCAACTGGGAGTAGGGAAAAAAAAGAAAAAGGTTGAGGTGAAAACAAACGATCTTGAATCCATTTCTTTAGGTCAAACAATTAAGGTTGAGGATGTTTTCGCTCAGGGACAGTTAGTTTTAAGCAGGGGAATAAGTAAAGGTAGAGGGTTTACAGGGGTGGTTAAGCGCTGGGGTTTTGCGACTCAGCCCAAAACTCATGGACAGTCTGATCGAGAAAGGGCTCCTGGTTCAATTGGTGCCCAAACTCCTGGCAGAGTGCTTAAGGGTAAAAAAATGCCTGGTCATTTCGGGGCCAATAGGGTAACGGTAAAAAATTTACTAGTGGTTAAAGTTGATGCCAAAAAGCAAGAGATCTGGTTAAAAGGGGCAGTTTCGGGTTATAATAAGTCGTGGAACCTAATAACAAAAACAGGCAAATCAGTTAAAGATTTTGTTCAGTTAAAAGATAAAGTTAAAAACGAACAAAAAAATGGAACAAAAAAGTAAACAAACCAAGAAAAGGATTAAAATTAAGCTTTTTTCCGTAAAAGGAGAAGAGATTGATCAAATAAGTTTGCCAGAAAAAATTTTTGGCCAAAATCTTAACGAGATTTTGATTTCTCAGGCAGTTCGGGTTTATCTGGCTAATCAGCGCCGAGCTTGTGCTAAAGCTAAAACTAGGAGTGAAGTCTCTGGCTCAAGACGAAAAATTTGGCGGCAAAAAGGAACTGGGCGGGCTCGTCACGGTGATCGTTACGCTCCAATTTTTGTTGGTGGTGGAGTGGCGCATGGTCCCACCGGTGACCAAAACTGGCGTTTAAAACTACCCAGGAAAATGAGGCAAAAAGCTCTTTTTAGCTCTCTAAGTAATAGATTAAAACAGAAAAAAATAATTGCCGTAGCTGACTTAAGGAAAATTAAACCCAAGACAAAAGCAGCGGCTCTTTTTTTGAAAAAAGTCTTAGGTAATGATTGGAAAAAGGTACTGATAATAACCGGAAAAGAAAAAAACGATGCAATTATTCGGTCTTTTCGCAATTTACCAAGCAGTAATGTTTGTCGCTTTGACAATCTGAATGTCTACTTAATTTTAAACTCTGAGTGGCTGATTTTTGAGCAAGAATCAATTAAAGCCTTAGAGAATTGGTCAAAAAATGGATCTAAGTGAGATAATTCTAAAACCGGTTTTAACAGAAAAAGGATTGAAATTAAGGGAAGAGGGAATCTGGTCTTTTTTTGTTAATCCCAAAGCAACTAAGGGGGCCGTTTGTAAAGCGGCGGAAGAGTTTTTCGGGGTTCACCCCTATAGAGTGAGAATGATTACTGTTAAATCTAAAACTAAGCAATTAATGCGCCAAAGAAGACGGGTAACCTTGAAGGGGGCAAAAAAAGCCTTGCTTTGGTTGCCGGAGGGAGAAAAAATTAAAAATGTCTAAAAAAAGGGTTAAAAAATTGGTTAAGATCAGAAAAAAGAAAGGTGGCAGGGACGCCAGTGGCCAAATTAGTGTTCGTCATCAGGGTGGGGAACATAAACGGTTCATTCGAATCATTGATTGGGCACGAAGCAAAAAGGAAATTAAAGGCTTGGTTGAGGCAATAGAATACGATCCTAACCGCCAGGCTAATTTAGCTTTGGTTTTATACCCTGATGGCGAGCGACGCTACATTATTGCTCCTGGAGGCTTGAGCAAAGGTGACCAAATCGTTTCGGCCAAAAAGGCGGAGATTAAAGCGGGTAATGCCATGGAATTGAAGAATATTCCGGTTGGTGTTCCTATTCATAATTTGGAAATTAGGCCTGGTAAGGGCGGACAAATGGTACGAGGAGCTGGTAATGCGGCTTTGATTGTCAGCAAAGAAGAAGATCGTTGGATAGTGGTAAAATTACCTTCGGGGGAAGTAAGGAGATTTAAGGGTAATTGTTTGGCTACAATTGGCCAGGTGAGTAACGCTGATTGGGGAACAATAAAATTAAAAAAGGCTGGGGATAAGCGCCGGCGGGGAGTTAGGCCAACGGTAAGGGGAGTCGCTCAACATCCCAAATCCCATCCGCACGGTGGAGGAGAGGGTCGTTCTCCGATTGGAATGAAAGCGCCCAAAACTCCTTGGGGTAAAAAAGCGTTAGGTAAAAGAACTAGAAAGAAAAAGAAATACTCAGACAAGCTTATTATTAGTCGGAGGAAAAAATGAGTCGTTCAGTTAAAAAAGGGCCCTACATTGATGCCAAATTGCTGAAAAAAGTAATTGGACAAAAAGACAAAAATGAGCCGATTAAAACTTGGGCCAGGAATAGTCAAATTCCGCCTGAATTTATCGGCCGCACCTTTATGGTTCATAATGGCAGGAAGTTTTTAAAGGTTTTTGTAGTGGAGGAAATGGTTGGTCACCGCTTGGGCGAATTTTCCTTGACTAGAACCTTTCGGGGTCATGGTCGAGTAGTTAAGAGGATTGTTGAAAAGACTTAAAAATGGCAACTAAACTGATTTTGGTTACTAGCGAAGTTAAATATTTGCGAATTTCCCCGCGGAAACTAAGATTGATCGCTAACGCTATTAAAGAATTAGAGCCAGTGGAGGTTTTAGCAAGGCTTAATGTTTGGAATAATAAGGCGTCAAGGCTATTAACCAAGGCGATCAAAGCGGTTTTGGCTGACGCGGAGAATAACTTTGGTTTGGAAAAAAACACCCTGGAGTTTGTTGAGATCTTGGCTAATGAGGGTCCGCGTTTAAAAAGAATCGATCACTTTCACGGGGCTCGGTTTCAACAGGGACTGCGGCGAAAAAGGATGAGTCATCTAAAAATTACTGTTAAAGGAGAGAAAAAGAAATAACATGGGACAAAAAACTCACCCCATCGCTTTTCGTTTAGCCAAAGGTAATACTAATTTGGATTGGGAGTCAAAATGGTTTGCCAAGAAAAGTAATTACCCTAATTTAATTGCCGAGGATTTAAAAATTAGGCGGTTTTTAACAAAAAAAATACAGGCTGCTGGCTTGGTTTCCGTTAAGATCGAAAGGATGAACAAGAAAATTAAAATTGGTTTATTAGTTAGTCGGCCAGGATTAGTGATTGGTCGCGGGGGCAAAAGCCTTGAGGAATTGAAAAAAGAGTTGTTGGGAATTATTTCGATACCTGAGCCAGACAAGAATTTAGAAATTGAAGTAGAGGAATTTAAAAATCCCGATCTTTCGGCCAAGCTGGTAGCCCAAAGAATTGTTTATCAGCTCCAAAAGAGAATGCGTTCTCGACGGGTAGCTACAAAGACAATAGAGAGAGTGATGGCGGCTGGGGCTGTAGGGGTTAAGATTATTATTTCTGGCCGGGTTAATGGGGTAGAGATTTCTCGTACCGAAAAGTATTACCTGGGCAAAGTTTCTTTAAGTTCATTAAGAAGCGAGGTCGATTATGCCCAAATACCAGCCTTGACTCGATCTGGCTATGTTGGAGTTAAAGTTTATATTAACAGAGGAGAGGAAAGGGATTAATGTTACAGCCAAAGAAAAGTAAATACCGAAAAAGCTTCAGGGGGAAGATGAGAGGAAAAAGTTTTCGCGGCTCTATTTTGTCTTTTGGAGAGTTTGGTTTAAAAAGCGTGGAGGGAGGCTGGTTTAAGAGCAACCAAATTGAGGCTGCCCGTCGGGTAATTACTGGTTTCACTAAAAGAACAGGCAAGGTTTGGGTTCGCGCCTTTCCGGACAAGCCGATTACTAAAAAATCGTCTGGAGCGCCGATGGGAGCTGGCAAGGGAGAGGTTGATACTTATGTGGCCGTAGTTAGACCAGGTAAAATTCTTTTTGAATTAGGTGGAGTGCCAGAGAAGATGGCTCTCGAGGCTTTGTCTTTGGCCGCTAGCAAGATTCCTTTTAAAACCAGAATTGTTAGCAGGGAGATACTGTGAAAAAAACAAACAAACAACTCTTGAGACAAAAAGGCCTTAAGGAGTTGTATCAGGAATTACAAAAAAAGCAAAAGGAGTTAATGAAAGAAAAAATGAAAAAAGCTCTAGACAAGGGCAAAGATGTTAAAAAGGTTGCTCGAGTAAGAGCGGAAATTGCGGTTATTAAAACGATTATCCGTGAAAAGCAACTAGGAGGGGGAAAATGAGCAGCATTTTTACTGGGACAGTAGTAAGTGACAAAATGACTAAAACTGTGGTAGTTAAAGTGGTTAGGGTTAAGCCGCACCCTCTTTATCGGAAAGTAGTGGAAAAAAAGAAAAAACTATATGCGCATGACGAAAAGGGAGCTAAATTAGGAGATCAAGTTAAGATTAAGGAGTGTCGTCCTTTAAGCAAGATCAAGCGATTTAAGGTTATAGAGATTATTAAAAAATGATTCAATTAAGGTCAATTTTAAAATTAGCGGACAATACTGGCGCTAAAAGATTACGGGTGATTCAAGTTTACGGTGGTTGGAAACGCAAGTTTGGTGGCTTGGGTGATACTGTTATGGCTTCGGTTAAACAAGTGGCCCCTCGGGGTTTAGTGAAAAAAGGAGAAATGGTTAAGGCAGTGATAGTTCGAACCAGGCGGGCTTATCGCCGGTCGGATGGTTCATATATTCGCTTTGATGATAACGCAGCGGTGATTATTGATGCCCAGGGTGAACCAAGAGGAAGTCGGATTTTTGGGCCAGTAGCGCGGGAGGTAAAAGATAGGGGTTATAGCAAAGTTGCCGCTATGGCTAAGGAGCTTTTTTAGATGATTAGGAAAAATGATCGGGTGATAGTTTTATCAGGTAGGGATAAAGGCAAAAAGGGTCGAATAGCAAGAATTTTGGCCAAAAAAAGCCAGGTGGTTATTAAGGGGATTAATTTAGTGAAAAAGCACATTAAAGCCCAGGGCAAAGATCAGCCCGGGGGGATTATTGAACTAGAAAAACCTTTGCCAATACACCGAGTAGCGCTTTTTTGCTCTTCTTGCCAGCAGGGAGTTCGGGTTGGTTGGCAGATAGACAAAGCTGGAGACAAACATCGAGTTTGTCGTCGCTGCGGTAAGTTATTAGAAAAGAAGGGCAAATAAAATGCTGATTAAACGCTGGGAAGAGGAGATAAAACCAAAGCTACAGCGAGAATTGAAAATTGCTAATCACATGGCAATACCGCAAGTAGAGCGGGTAGTTGTTCATATGGGAATAGCGGCGGAAAAAGATGATCAATCGATGATTGACGAGTTAAGTGGGCAGCTAGCTTTAATTACTGGGCAAAAGGCTAAACTCTGCCGAGCGAAAAAGTCAATTTCTGGTTTTAAATTAAGGCAGGGAGAGCCGGTTGGGCTAAAGGTGACTTTAAGGGGTAAAAGAATGTATAATTTCCTGGAGGTCCTTTTTAATTTAGTTCTGCCCAGATTACGAGATTTCAGGGGCTTGTCAGTTAGTAAGTTTGACGCTCAGGCTAATTATAGTTTGGGGCTGCCAGAACAAACAGTTTTTCCCACCCTGCCGATTGAAAAAATTAAGCGGATTAAGGGAATGGAGGTTACTTTGGTTACTTCTACTACCGACCTAAAGCAAGCAAAAAAGTTGCTTTTAGCTCTAGGGTTACCCTTGGTGGAGAAAAGAAAGTAAGTAAAAAATGGCATCAAAAGCAAAAATTGTTCGGGAAAGCAAAAAATTAAAATACTCCATTCGGTATCGGAACCGTTGTTATTTATGCGGTCGGCCACGGGGCTATATGCGATTTTTTGGTCTTTGCCGACTTTGTTTCCGCAAACTGGCGCGGGAAGGATTATTGCCAGGAGTTAAGAAAGCGAGTTGGTGAGGCATGAATAATTATCCTTTAGGTAATTTTTTGGTTCAAATTAAAAATGCCCATTTAGCGAGTAAAAAAGAGGTGGTTACTCCCTGGTCGAAAGTTAAAGGGGCAGTGGCCAAGCTGTTGGTGGAAAATGGTTTTTTAGCTAGGGTGGAGGTAAAAAAGGAGAAAAATAAAAGCTACCCCTTTTTAAAAGTTAAATTAATTAACCGCAAAAAACTGCCTTTTTGGGAGTTAAAATTATATTCTAAGCCAGGGCGGCGCTATTATGCTAGTGTTGAAGATATTCCTTATTCAACTACTGACAAGGGGATGATTATTATTTCTACCTCAAAGGGGCTAATGAAAGGCAGCCAGGCGCGCAAAAGTAATTTAGGCGGAGAAATAGTGGCGGCTATTTGGTAAATCAATGTCTAAAATTGGTAAAAAACCGGTTGTTGTTTCTGATCAAGCTCAGGTTAGCTTGGATAAAGACAGGGCTTTGATAAAAGGACCACGGGGCGAAGTAGTGGTAGCCATTCCTGACGGTATTAAGGTTAGCCTTGAGGATAATCAGCTGTTGGTTAGTTGTTGGCGGCATGATAAAAAAACTCGCTCTTGTTTTGGCACCACCAGAAGTTTGCTTGATAATGCGGTAGTTGGGGTGACGGTAGGATGGCAGAAAGAACTGGAAGTAGTTGGGACTGGTTATAAAGTTAGTTTGCAAAGCGGGAAATTGATCTTCACCTTGGGTTTTTCTCATCCGGTGGAAAAAAAGACGCCTGAGAATCTTGAGGTTAGCGTGGAGGGAAACAAAATCACGATTAAGGGGGCAGATAGACAGAAAGTTGGTCTTTTTGCTGCCCAGATAAGAAAGATTAGCCCGCCCGACGTTTATAAAGGGAAAGGGATTCGCTATTCAGACGAAGAAATTAAGCTAAAGCCTGGTAAAATTGCCAAGGCAGCCGGAGCAGTAGTTTAAGGGAAGGGTTCGTTTATGAAGAATAAAACAAAAATAAGAAGAAAAAAAAGAATCAGAGCTCGGTTGAAAGAAATGCGCCGGGGGCGCAAGTTAGTGGTTTTTCGTTCCAATCAACATATCTTAGGTCAAATAGTTGATCTGCCGACAGGAAAAACCCTGGTTTCCTTTTTTAGTAAAAGCTTGGATTTGAAAAAGAAACTTACTAAAACCGAAACTGCCTTTGCCACTGGTAAAGAATTGGGGAAAAAAGCAGTAAAATTAGGAGTTAAAAGAGTGGTTTTTGATCGTTCAGGTTATCGTTATCACGGCCGGGTTAAAGCTTTGGCAGAGGGAGCTCGGGCAGGAGGATTAAAGTTTTAAAGAAAATATGAGACAACAAAGAAAAGCGCCATTTTTAAATAGTGAGTGGACTGAGAAAATTGTTGAAATCAAGCGAACCTCTAAAAAAACTAAAGGGGGCAATCAGATTTCTTTTACTACTCTGGCAGTAGTGGGCAACGGAAAAGGTAAGGTTGGTTTTGCCCTTGCTAAAGCTAAAAATGTGCCTTCAGCAATTAAAAAGGCAATGAGAAAAGCCAGGAAAAATGCCATTACTCTGTCTTTGGTAAATGAAACAATCCCCCACTCTTTTACCGCTAAATTTAAAGGAGCAAAAGTGGTTCTAAGGCCAGCTAGGCTGGGCAGTGGTTTAATTGCTGGTAGTGTGATACGAGCGATTGCTGAAGTCGCTGGAATTAAAGATTTAACCGCCAAGATTATGGGCTCATCTAATAAAAATGCTAATGTTCAGGCTGTTTTTAAAGGCTTTGAGAGCTTAAGGCAATGATTACTCTTCATTCTTTGGTTCCGGTTAAAAACAAACAAGCGAAAAAAAGAGTTGGTCGGGGTTATGGCTCTGGTAGGGGTGGACACACAACTGGCCGGGGGAGCAAGGGGCACAAGGCCAGGGGTAAAGTAAAATTAGGTTTTTCCGGTACGAAAACAAAAAAATCTTGGCTTAAGCGCTTGCCTTTATGGCGCGGAAAGGGAAAACTAAAGGCTAGGCGGGGAGTTTTAACCATTAGTCTGGATCAACTGGATAATAATTATCAAGATGGAGATAAGGTCAGTAAAGAATCTTTAGTAGCCAAAAAGCTAGTTAAATCAGAAAAGGCAAGGGTTAAAGTTTTGGCTAATGGGAGTTTAAAAAAGAAATTGATAATTAGCCTGCCCTGTTCGCAATTAGCCGAGAAAAAGATTATTAAGGCTGGTGGCCAACTGGTTAAATGAAGAAAAGCATTGGTCAGGCAGTTAAGATTTATTTTGACGCTTGGCGGATTCCTCAAGTAAGGCGAAAAATCCTTTTTACCTTGTTGATTTTATCTCTTTTTCGCTTAGCTGTTCATATCCCGGCTCCGGGAGTTAAAACTGAGGTTTTGCAATCATTTTTTGCCCAAAATCAATTTTTAGCCTTGCTGGATATGTTTTCTGGCGGCACTCTGGCTAATTTTTCTATCTGCGCTTTGGGAATTACCCCCTACATCAATGCCTCAGTAATGTTTCAGTTATTGGGGTTTGTTATTCCAAAGATTAAAGAATTGCGCGAAGAAGGCGAGTACGGCCGGCAAAAACTAGCCGTTTATACTCGGTTAACCACTATTCCTTTATCAATTTTGCAATCGGTTGGGATGTATGCTCTTCTTCGCAGTCAGGGTATTATTTCCAATCTTCCTTTTGTTTATTTGCTGGCTTTTGTTTTAACGATGGTCGCTGGCACGATTTTTTTGTTGTTTTTAGGAGAGTTGATTAACCAATATGGAATTGGCAATGGCATCTCTTTGTTAATTTTCTCTGGAATCGTTAGTCGTTATCCGGTTTCTATGTTTAAGGGTTTATCAGTGTCTTCGTCGCAGAATGCCTTCGGCTTAATTGCCTTTATTTTGATGAGTTTGGGAGTAGTGGCGGGGATTACTTTTGTGGATGAGGCCTTTTTAAAGGTGCCAATCCGCTATGCCCGAAGGGCTAAACAAGGGAGAATGACACAAGAAAGCTATCTGCCTTTGAAAATCAATGCCGCCGGGGTGATGCCGATTATTTTTGCCTTGTCTTTAATTTCTTTACCTCAATTTGGGGGGCGCTTTTTAGCTCAGGTGAAAATTGGATCCTTGTCCAGTTTTGGCCAATGGTTGACAAATCTCTTTGCGATTAATGGTTTGGCTTACAGTCTGTTCTATTTTTTTTTCGTGGTTGCTTTCGCTTATGTTTTTACAAGCGTGGTTTTTAATCCTCAGGAGGTGGCGGAAAATTTGCGCAAATCCGGTGGTTTTATTCCCGGAGTCAGGCCAGGGGTAAGTACTGAAAAAAAATTAAAGTTTTTACTTTCTCGAGTAACGGCAGCAGGAGCTGTTTTTTTGGGCATTGTGGCAGTCTTGCCTTCTGTTAGCCAAAAACTAACCGGATTAACCACTCTTTCTTTGGGAGGAACAGGAATTTTAATTGTTGTTTCCGTTGTTTTGGAAATTAACCGCTTGCTGGAGAATTTAGTCCAAACCTGGCGTTACCAGAACTATTTTTAAAATGATTAAAAAACCTCTTTACCTAGTAATTATTGGCCCTTCGGGTGGAGGCAAGGGTACCCAAGCCAAGCTTTTGGAAAAAAGATTGGGTATTAAGCATATTTCTACGGGAGAACTTTTTAGAGAAGAAATAGCTAAAAAAACCCAATTAGGTAAAAAAATTGCTTTGGTAATTAACCAGGGCCGATGGATGGATACCCCAACCACTCTCATGGTTTTAAAACAGGCTTTACAAAAATCCCTATTTTCTGGTTTTATTCTCGATGGTTTCCCGCGGGCGCCTGATCAGCCCAAAGCTTTAGACGCTATTCTGGTCAAAGAAGGGGTTGAACTGGATTTAGTTATTCACCTTCAGGTTGGGGTTGAAGAAATTATGGAGCGCCGGCAAAACTTAATTAATCAAGGCAAAGGCTTTTATCCGGGCCAAAATCGGAAGGACGAAAGCCTTGAGGCAATTCAGGGCAGGCTGTCAGCTTATCAAAAGACGATTAAACCGATTTTACTTTACTACCACCGAAAAGGAATTTTAGCGGAAGTTGATGGGGAGAGAAAAGTAAAGCCGATTCACCAAGAGATTTTGGGATTAATTAAAAAAAGTGTGGACAAAAATGGATCAAAAGATTAGGGCTTTGCGAGTGGGTGGCCAAAAGTTAGCCGAGATTTTTGCCAAGACCCTAAAAGTAATTGAGCCGGGGAAAACTTTGTTCCAAATTAATCAGGTGGCAGAAGGGCTAATCAGCGATTCTGGTTATCAGGCCTCTTTTAAAACGGTTAAAAATTATCAGTGGGCAACTTGCCTTAACCTTAATCGGGGGGTGGTTCATGGTATTCCTAACAATCAGGTGGTTAAAAAGAATGATTTGGTAAGTTTGGATATGGGTTTGATTTGTGATGGGTGGCACACAGATATGGCCCATACAATAGAAGTTAATCCCGCAACTGCGGGAGAAACAACTAAATTTCTTCAGGCAGGGAAAAAGGCGCTTGAAAAGGCGATTGGAGCTGCCAAGATTGGTAATTATGTGGGTGATATCTCTGCCTCGATCCAAACAACAATTGAAGAGGCAGGCTATCAGATAGTAACTCGGTTAACTGGGCACGGAGTAGGAAGAAAATTACACGAGCCGCCTAATATTCCGGGAATTCTTGTTGGAAGGAAAGAGGCAACTCCCAGGCTGGAGGAAGGGATGACTTTGGCAATTGAGGTTATTTATGCTAAAGGTAGAGGTGAAATTGTAGTTGAGCCGGATGGGTGGACAATTAGTACCCAGGATGGTAAAATGGCAGCGCTTTTTGAAAAAACGGTTTTAATTGGTAAGAATAAAACAGAGGAATTGACTCCGTTTTTATTTATTCACTAGAATGTCCAAAAACGATAATCAGAAACAAATTTTTAGTGGCGTAGTGGTTAAGGCTTTGCCAGACACCACTTTTCGGGTTAAACTGGAAGAAAATGACCAGGAGATTTTCGCCTACCTTTCTGGCAGAATGCGGCTTCATTATATTCGAATTGTGCCGGGGGACAAGGTAAGGATAGAGGTTGATATTAATGATTCTAGTAAGGGCAGGATTGTTTATCGGGAGAAATAGGTAAATGAAAGTTAAGCCGAGTGTGAAAAAACGATGCCGTGATTGTAAAATTGTGCGGCGGCGAGGGCGAGTTTTTGTTATTTGTAAAAATCCTCGCCACAAGCAGCGACAGGGGTAAATTATGAGAATTGGTGGTTTACAAATACCGGACCAGGAAAGGATAGAGGTTGCCCTAAGGCGAATTTATGGTATTGGTCCAACTAATGTGAAAAAATTAATTAAGTTGGCTAAGCTTGATTTGAACAAGCGCGCTAGCGAGTTAACTCAAGAGGAAGTGAGCCGTATTCTTTCTGCTTTGGGACAGTTTAAGACCGAGGGAGATTTACGCACAGAATTAAGAGGAGACATAGAAAGGCTGAAAAATATTCGTTGCTACCGGGGAATTCGCCACATTGTTAATTTGCCAGTCAGGGGTCAGCGAACAAAGACTAATGCTCGCACTAAAAAGGGCAAGCGCAAAACGGTTGGGGCTTTAACTAAAGAAATGTGGGCCAAGATTGAATCTCAGCAAAAGGCAGCCTTGGGCAAGAAATAATCATGAGTAAAAAAATAAAAGAAAAAAAGAAACAAAAAAAAGGCAAGGTTTATGGTGAAGGCAGGATCTATATTAGCGCTTCTTTTAATAACACTATTATTACTATTACCGATGAAAAGAGCCAGCCCTTGGCTTGGACTTCCTGTGGCAGGCTTGGGTTTAGGGGAACAAGAAAGTCAACTCCCTACGCGGCCGCTACTACTTTAGGGGTGGTGGTTGAAACAATTAAAAAATTGGGGATTAAAAAAGTTAAAGTTTTTATTAACGGTCCGGGGCCGGGTCGGGATGCGGCTCTTAAGTCCTTGGGGTCTAATCGGGAGATTGATCTGATTTCAATTTCTGATACTACTCCGATTCCTCACAATGGGCCGCGGCCGCCTAAAAGAAGAAGGGTATAAAGTTTTATGGTAAATAAAAATAAGAAATGCCGGCTTTGTCGTCGGGAAAAAACTAAGCTTTTTTTAAAGGGTGAGCGTTGCTTTTCCTCTAAGTGCCCAATTGATAAAAAAGGAGCAGTGCCGCCCGGAGATCATGGCTTAAAAAGTGGCTTTAGATTGTCTGATTATGGCCTGCAATTACGGGGTAAACAAAAAGTCAAGCGTTTTTACGGCCTTGGTGAAAAGCAGCTAAAAAATTATTTTTATCAAGCTATCCAAATGGGTGGTGACGCTAGTGACAATTTAGTTTACCTGCTTGAGGCGAGGCTAGACAATGTTGTTTATCGGGCCGGTTTGGCGCCTTCACGACGAACAGCTCGGCAATTAGTGGGGCACGGTCATGTTAAGGTTAATGACCGAAAAGTAACCATTCCTTCTTACCGGGTAAAAAAAGGCGATCGGCTAGAGCTTTCTGCTAAATCAGGGAAAATTAGTCAGGTTAAAAATTGGTTGGTGAAAAAAGACCTTGAGATGCCAAGCTGGCTAGAAAGAAAAGGCCTAATTAGCCGGGTTAAGGCTTTACCGGAAAGTAAAGACTGGCCTTCCGATTTTGATTCTGCTTTAATAATTGAGTTTTATTCCCGTTAAAGTTTATCCCCCGAAGTTTCGGGGAAAAGGAGGTTTTAAACAATGAATGGTTTTAAATTTTGGATCGAGAAAAAAGAAGAAAAGTCTGGTTATGGTCGATTTATTCTTTCTCCTTTACCTCGGGGCTTTGGTCATACTTTTGGCAACTCTTTGCGGCGAGTTCTTTTAGGCTATATGCCAGGAGCAGCTATTACTCAAATCAAAGTCAAGGGGGCAAATCATCAATTTGCCGTTTTAAAAGGGGTTAAGGAAGATTTGATTGATATAATTATGGACATTAAGCAAATTAAGATTAAGTATGAAAAAGATAAACCAGTCAAGCTCTTGTTAGAGAAAAAGGGGGCCGGAGTGGTTAAAGCGAGTGATATTAAAACACCAGTTGGGGTAGAGATTACTAATCCTAATCTGGTAATTGCTAATTTGGCTGATCGTGGCTCGGAATTGAAGATAGAATTTATGGTTGAGCGGGGAGTTGGTTATTCGCTGGCAGAAGGACATATGTCTGACAAAATGAGGTGGATTGCAATTGATGCTATTTTTTCTCCTATTACCAAGGTTAATTATGTAGTGAAAGATATCAGGGTAGGCAGAAAAGAAGGAATGAATGAGTTAACCCTGGAAATTTGGACCGACAAGACTGTTTCTCCTTTTCTAGCTCTTAAACAGGCAGCTGACACTTTGACTAAGGGGCTTTCTTTAATTGCCAAGCCGATTAAGAAAAAAGTTGTGCCCGCAAAGAAAGAGAAAAGCAGCGACAATCTTTCTCTATATTTAGAAGAGATTGATCTACCGCTAAGGCTGATTAATGCCCTGAAAAGAGGTGGTTTTAAAAAGTTGGTTGACTTTAAGGGGTTGGGAAGGGCAGATCTTCTTAAGGTTAAAAATGTGGGCGATAAATCCTGCGATCAGTTGATTCGGGTTTTAAAAGCCAAGGGAGTTAATATTAAAACTTAATTAAAAAATGCGCCACCGAAAAAAGAAAAAAAAGCTAAATGCGGATTATGATCATCGTCGAGTAATCAGAAAAAATCTGGTCCGCTCTTTATTTTTGCATGGTCGAATCCAGACTACTCCACCCAAGGCCAGAGCGACGGTTGTTTTGGCGGAAAGAATTATCGCTCGCTTAAAAAGGGGTGATTTAAATGGTCGTCGTTTTGCTTTTTCTATATTCGGCGACCAAGCCTTTGTTAACAAGCTGGCAACTCAACTGGTGCCTCGCTTTGCCAAACACCAGGGAGGAATTGTTCGCCTCAGAAAGATAAAAAAAAGAAAAGGGGATAACGCTTTAGTGGTATCAGTCGAGTTGGTTGATGGTCAAGGGGGAGTAAAACAAGAAGAGGAAAAAAAGAAATGAAAACCTATTCGCCCAAAAGCGCGGAGATCAAGCGCGACTGGTATTTAGTTGATGCCAAAGCCAGGATCTTGGGCCGGCTGGCAACCCAGATTGCTCAGTTGTTGATGGGGAAAACCAAGCCCTCTTTTGCTTATCACCTTGATAGTGGAGACTATGTAGTAGTGATTAATGCTCCCCGAGTGAAGGTGACTGGTAAAAAATTGAAAAATAAAGTGTATCAACACTATACTGGTTATCCGGGTGGGGTAAAGGAGATTACCCTTAAGGATTTGTTGGCTAAAAAGCCAACCCAGGTAATTAAAAAAGCAGTTTGGGGAATGCTGCCTAAGAACAAATTAAGAAAAAAGCGAATGACCCGGCTAAAAGTTTTTATTGATGACAATTGTCATCCTTACGCAAAAAAGGAGTTAATTGAGGTAAAAGAAAATGGCTAAAGGAAGAAAGAAAAAATATACTTATTCCAAGGGTCGGCGAAAAACAGCAACCGCTACCTTGCGGCTTTACGATGGCAAGGGTGAGTTTACGGTCAACAAACAGTCAATAGGTAAATATTTTCCTGGCAAAGCCAGCCAGGTGGTTTATGAACAGCCATTGTTAGCGGGCGAATGCTTGGGTAAATTTCACGGTCGGTTCGAGGTTAGGGGAGGAGGCAAGAGGGGTCAGCTAGAGGCAGTTCGCTTAACCCTGGCCCGAGCCTTGGTGAAATATAATGATAAAGTTTATCGCCCTCTGATGCGAAGCGCAGGCTTGCTAACAGTTGATGCTCGAGTTAGGGAAAGGCGAAAAGCGGGCCAGATGGGCAAAGCTCGCAAAAAGAAACAATCTCCGAAAAGATGAGAAGTCTTTTCTTTAAATTCGAAAAATCCCTAGCTTTTTATATGCCATGCCTAATCTGCTCCGAGCGGTTGATGCAGGCATTCCTAGTAGTTTAGAAATTTTCCCAGTACTCATTGATTCATGCAAATGTAGCTCCAAAATTTCTTGTTCTCCTAAGGTCAGTTTATTCAATAATGGACTATTATCTGACTGGAGTTGTGCTAAAATTTCTTGCCTTTTATGAAACTGCCTCTGACGCTTTGAGATTGGCTTTCTTCCTACAATTTTATCTTCAATTTGCAGCACTCTCATCCTGAATGTTGGAACATCTAAATTAAGAAGAGCGGCCGCTTCTTCGTCACTCAACGCTTCATTGAGTGAAGCGTCAATTATTTCTCTTTCTCTATCAGTTAAGAGTTGGCGTACTTGCGGATACCTTTCCTCAACCTCTTCTTTTCTAACCACATCTCTTCTGTGATGGCTTCTCTCTTTCATCACAGCAGGATTTAACACACCAGCCATTGAGAGTCGTTTTGCAATTCTTTTTCGAAATCTATAAAAAGCAACATTATTTATGTCTAATTCTTCACAGATCTCATCGCGATTAAGTCCTTGAACGAGAAGATCAAACACTTGCTGTTGTTTTGGTGTCAGTAAACCAGTTGCCGCTTGTTGAACATTTTGCACTGCTTCCCTCTCAACAACAATTCTCTCTACATCCGAAGGATGCCATGAGCGAGGAAGTTTTTGTGGCAAAGGACTATCATCAAAAAGAACATATTCAAGAACATCATCCAGTCCAGCTCCTCCTCCTCCTCTTTCTCCGTAAGGAGAGAATAAAAAATTCACTGTATGATCGATCCTAGCGCTTTCTTTTTGGACATACCCCCCAAGAGCGTTTCTTATAGCCACACTTAAATAACTTGAAAATCTTGTGCCAGACCAATCATATTGGTCAACAACATTGACAAGGACAAGACGAGCAATGCCCAAGGCGGTATTTTCGTCTCTCGGCCTGTACCACAAACGGCTCCGCATGTGAAGCCCTATTCTTTTGGTTTGTTCTTGGTAAAGTAAGGTTAGTTTTCTCCTCGCTCTTAAACTTTCTGTAATTTCTTCTTCTGGCCAACCTAAAGCCCATTGTAATTCCTTATTGCTGGGAAAACGGTCTAGAATTTTCCTAAGCCTCCACACGGCAGGTAAAAAGGTTGTTAATCTCCCTTCTTCAAGAATATTTCGTTCCATTTGCAAAGGGGGATCATCTTTCCTTCGAGGCAAGGAAGAATTTACTTCGATTGTTCCTGCTACATTTTTTTCCGGGCTCATCTAACTTTTTTTGTGGTAGGAGTAGTAATCTAATTTTTATATTGACTAATTACCCGACATTCTATCATAAATCAGTACCCCAGAGGTAGCCCCTGACTCCTTGGGGATGGTTGGTGATGAACATTCCTCGGATGGTGGCTTAGGGGAACGAATACTCCTGCGAGGTGAGCTTTGGCTCCTCGGAGGTGT
>Ga0209121_10000156_pt1 | contig 68527 bp, 67 predicted proteins | sample Cruoilmetagenom3_FD_187292 | JGI IMG/M metagenome (GOLD analysis project Ga0209121, IMG submission 187292) | Oil polluted marine microbial communities from Coal Oil Point, Santa Barbara, California, USA - Sample 3 (SPAdes) (version 2) | ecosystem: Environmental > Aquatic > Marine > Oil seeps ...
GTGGCATGCCGTCAAAAGTCAGCTCGCCATCATGTTCGAAGACCGCTTTCCCATGGTGTAACAAAAGGCGCCAGGGCACAAAATTCCGCACAGTCTCTTCCATTCCAAAGAACAGATCGCACCATCAAACCTTGGGATCAAACACCTAGGGCGCGGAACACCTTTGGCAATTCCTCGGGCAGATCCTCGGCAATCAACCCCGGTCCGAAACTCCGCGCGCATTCCACATGCAGCCATGCGCCGATTTCTGCGGCCCTCATCGGGTCAAACCCGCGGGCGAGTAGCCCCGCAATGAACCCCGCCAGAACATCGCCAGATCCGGCGGTGGCCAGCCATGGCGCGGCGCGATCATAAACCGCCGCATTGATACTGCACCGCCCGTCCGGTGCGGCAATCACCGTGTCCGGCCCCTTGAACAAGACCACACAGCCAGCCCGCGCCGCCGCTTCGCGGCAGGCATTGACCTTGGAATAGGCAGGACCAGCCGTGGCGGGCGCATCCAGTTTCGCGGCAATATCAGGGAAAAGCCGCGCAAACTCCCCGCCATGGGGCGTCAACACACAACCCGCATGTAGCATCGAAAACAACGCCTCCGGCGCATCGGCAAAACCCGTCAGCGCATCCGCATCCAACACCGTCGCACGAGGCACCGTCCCGCCCAATGCCGCCGCGACCAAGCACCGCGCCCGCTCCACCCCCAGCCCCGGCCCAAGGCACAGCGCATTGATCCGCGCGTCCTCCAGCACTTCAGCCAACCCGTCCACATCTGCCACGCGCCGCTGCATCAGCGCCGAGATATGCCCAGCGACCTCCATCTGCGCAGCAGGCGGCACGCCCAGGGTCACCACCCCCGCCCCGATCCGCAACGCGCCCCGCGCCGCCAACCGCGTCGCGCCGGTTTTACCAAAGCCACCCGACAGGATCAGGGCATGACCGTGCGAGTACTTATGCCCATCCCCCTTACCGATTTCGCGTGGCCGCGCTGCGATCAGACCGACCGGCTCTGCGTTGAGGAGTTCCGCTCGAAGAGGATCATCCAGCCAAGCGCCCAGCCCTATGTCGACCACGCGCATACGGCCGGATTGTGATGCTCCTTGCGCAAGATAATGCCCCAGTTTAGCCGCCTGAAAAGAAACCGTCAGGTCTGCGGGGATAGCATTGCCAAGGACGCGCCCACTGTCAGAGCACAGACCACTGGGCATATCGACGGCAACGGAACGCACTCCCTTCTCAACCAAAAGCGCGTTTACATCCGCTTGCGCGAAAATCGTAAAAAGCCCCCGAAACGGGCGAGTCAGACCTGTGCCGAAAAGCGCATCGACCAAAAGATCGAAATCGCCATCAATTTGCAGACTGTCATCCATCAGCGCAGGCGGATCAACAGCGCGAACCACAGTGTCCCCCAACGCACACCACCGCTCGTAATTCGCCCGCGCATCGGGCGGCAACCGCGCAGCATCCCCATATAAGAACACCTCCACCTCCCAGCCGCGTTCCTTCAACAATCGCGCCACGACAAACCCGTCGCCGCCATTGTTGCCCGGCCCACACAGCACCACCGCCCTGCGCTTTTCATTTTGCTGCAAATACTCCGGGGAGCCCGAGGGGCCGGCCCCTCGGTCCACCCTCGCCGCCTCCAACTCCGGCCATTGCTCGAACACGGCTTCAACGACACCCCGCCCGGCGCGCTCCATCAGTTCCAGCCCGGTGACCACGCCCGACTCGATGGCGGCATGCTCGATGGTGCGCATTTGGGCAGATGTCAGTAATTCGGTCATTTTTAACCCTATCGCGATTCAATTTCGCCCAAATATTGTGCAATCAGCCCAAGATTTCGGCGCGCCTGTGGATTCCATTCTTGGCTTCCCCGCGCCCCTACCCTATCCAATTGTGGACGCTAAATAGAAGTGGTCTGAAACGACCCGACACTTATGGCGAGGAGGCCAGCCGCATGAAAAAGATCGAGGCGATCATCAAGCCGTTCAAACTCGACGAGGTCAAGGAAGCCCTGCAAGAAGCAGGTGTGCAAGGCCTGTCCGTGATCGAGGTCAAAGGCTTTGGCCGCCAGAAGGGCCATACTGAATTGTATCGCGGTGCCGAATATGTCGTGGACTTCCTGCCCAAAGTGAAAATCGAAGTGGTCCTGGACGACGATCAGGTTGACGCCGCCGTCGAGGCCATCGTGGACGCCGCTCGCACCGACAAGATCGGCGACGGCAAGATTTTCGTCTCGCCCGTCGAGCAAGCGATCCGTATCCGTACCGGAGAATCCGACTCTGACGCGATCTGATCCGGCACCCGCCGGGCACGCGACAGAACGCCCCCGCACACCCTGACACCGACCATTCCAACCAAAGGGACAAAAGAGAATGAGCGCCAAAGACGTTGTGACGATGATCAAGGAAGAGGATATTGCGTATGTCGATATCCGGTTCACCGACCCGCGCGGCAAGCTGCAGCACGTAACCGTGGACTGCGACCTGGTCGACGAGGATTTCCTGGAAGAGGGCTTCATGTTTGACGGCTCCTCCATCGCTGGCTGGAAATCCATCGAAGCCTCCGACATGAAACTGATGCCCGATTGCGACAGCGTCTATGTCGACCCCTTCTATGCAGAAAAAACGCTGTGTGTGCATTGCTCGATCGTCGAGCCCGACACCGGCGAATCCTACGAGCGCGACCCGCGTTCGGTGGCACAGAAAGCCGAAGCATACCTGAAATCCTCGGGCATCGGCGACGTGGCCTACATGGGCCCCGAGGCCGAATTCTTCCTGTTCGACGACGTGCGCTATGCCGTCACCTCGAACAAGGTCTCCTTCCAGGTGGACGGTATCGATTCCGCATGGAACACCGACACTGAATACGAAATGGGCAACACCGGCCACCGTCCGGGCGTCAAGGGCGGCTACTTCCCCGTGAACCCGATCGACGACGCGCAGGACATCCGCTCTGAAATGCTGTCGACCATGAAGCGCATGGGTATGAAGGTGGACAAGCACCACCACGAGGTTGCCTCTTCGCAGCACGAACTGGGCCTGATCTTCGGCACGCTGACCGAACAAGCGGACGAGATCCAGAAATACAAATATGTCATCCACAACGTGGCACAGGCATATGGCAAGACCGCAACCTTCATGCCGAAACCCATCTCGGGCGACAATGGCTCGGGGATGCACGTCAACATGTCGATCTGGAAAGACGGCAAGCCGCTGTTCGCAGGCGACAAATACGCCGACCTCAGCCAAGAAGCGCTGCATTTCATCGGTGGTATCCTGAAGCACGCGAAAGCGCTGAACGCCTTCACCAACCCCTCGACCAACAGTTACAAGCGTCTGATCCCCGGTTTTGAGGCCCCCGTGCTGCGCGCCTATTCGGCACGTAACCGTTCGGGCTGTGTTCGTATTCCGTGGACTGAATCGCCCAAGGCCAAGCGCGTCGAGGCACGTTTCCCCGATCCCGCGGCAAACCCCTACCTGTGCTTTGCTGCGCTGCTGATGGCGGGTCTTGACGGCATCAACAACAAAATCGATCCGGGCGAAGCCATGGACAAGAACCTCTATGACCTGCCCGCGGAAGAACTGGCCGAAATCCCGACCGTCTGCGGCTCGCTCCGCGAGGCTCTGGACGCACTGCGCGACGACATGGACTTCCTGACCGCCGGTGACGTGTTCACCCGCGACATGGTCGAAGGCTATATCGCGCTGAAAGAAGAAGAGAACATCGCGTACGAGCACACCCCGCACCCGGTGGAATACAAGCTCTACTACTCCTGCTGATCCGTCAGCCGGACCAAGATGCCAAGGCGTCCCCGCAAGGGGGCGCCTTTTTCATGCAAGGTCACACTTAAGGAATCCTTGACTTGTCGTTGCGTCAACCTTTGGCCTAGGCTGATGGTGATGGCTGCGCCCTTATTGTCCCAATCCGTTTTTTTTGGCAGCCCGAAGTTTCATTTTACACGTCCGAATTCTGCAAAAGGAAAACTGCCATGAGCATTAACGTCATATCCGCCGACCTTGTCGGCGCTGGAAACCAATATACCGCCACCTCGGGCGAGACCGTCATCCTTGCCGAAGACACCATGATCGTCAGCACAGGCGGTTCAGGCATCTACGCCGATGGCACCGTCAATAATATGAACGTGGTGGTTGCCGGCAGCGTCTACACCTATGGCAACGCCATCAACCTGCGGTCCGACGGCATAACTGGCGACCATAGCATCACCGTTCTGGACACGGGCAGCATTGTTGCCGAATTCTTTACCGGCCTGTTGATCGAAGGGGAAAATGCGATTGCCACGAATTACGGCCAGATCACCACCAGCCGCTCTGCCGGCATGTATCTGAACTCTTCTACCAACGGCAGTCTGATCAATTTCGGTACGGTAACGGCAACAAGTCCTGACAGTTTTTCAACGGCCATGACCGTAACCTTCGATGTCGATGTGGCCCATCTTGAAAACCACGGAACCCTGGTTGGTAATTCCGTGATCGAGGGCACCGTTGATATTCAATCATCGGGCAGCGTCTATTTTCTGAACACGGGCACCGTTACCAGTTTGAGCGCGGCCTATATGTCAAGTAGCTCTGCAAATGATACCGTAGTCAACACCGGCTTGATTCAGGGCGATGTGAACCTTGGCACCGGCGTCGACCTTTTCGCCGGTCCTGGCGGCACCGTGAACGGGCGCCTCCTGGCGGGCGGCGGCAACGATGACATTCGCATCAGCGGGTCGGATGACTGGGTCCATGGCGGCGCGGGCACGGATGTTTTGTACACCGACGGCGACGCGATGGCGCTTTATCAAATCGAAACCGTGCGCCTTTTGGGCACCGAGGGCGTGGCCGTGGGCGGCGATGCGACAGCCACAACCTATTACGGCAGTCTTGGCAATGACGTGGTTGCGGCAGGCGACGGGGCCGACATCATCCACGGGCGCGGCGGCAATGACGAATTGCACGGCGACCTGGGCGATGACACCATTCGCGGCGGCGCGGGTGACGATGAAATCCACGGCGGCGAGGGGCTGGACCGGCTGATTGGCGACGCGGACGCGGATGTTTATGTTTTCGCTTCCACATCGGAAATGAGCGCCGGTGCCGTTGGCGACCGGATCGAATTGCACTAGGGCCTTGACCTGATCGACCTAAGCCAGGTGGCCGACGGCGTTATCGATTTCATCGGCGGCGCGGGCTTTTCCGGCGTGGGCACCGCCGAGGTTCGAGTGATCGCAGCCGCAACGGGCCATGGCATCGTCATGCTCGACGTGAACGGCGACGGGACCGAGGACGCGCGCCTTGTGGTGCTGGACAACGCGGCGCTGACTGCGGATGACTTCTTGCTCTGACGCCCCGGCCCTGCGAATTGCTGCCCCTCCCGCGTGGTGAACCGCGTGGGAGGGTTTGACGTGTGCTCATACGACCATCGCGCGAACTTTAACCTTTGCTTTACCATTGCTTTACCATTGATCGGAGAATGGAACCGATTGCGCCCCATTCTTGCCATTCCCCAAGTTCAAGAAACAGACATAGCTTACCCATTAAACAGGTTTTGTGCCGTGTCCGCTTTGCCCCATACCGTTCCTGATTTCCCCTTTTCGCCCGATTTGCTGGGCTGCGCCGCACTGTATAAACGCATGATTGCGCTTGATCCCGGTGCGCTGGCGGCATCGCTGTCTGGCCGGCTTGAACCGCTGGGCGTCACTTTCACCCATATCGAAGAAGCAGACGCCGCAAGCGAGGTCACGGCCACCACCGTTCTGTCAAATGCCGACATGCACCTGCAAATCGCCATCGTGGACGGGCAGCTGCCGTTGCAACGGCTGTCGGGCACGCAAACCTCGCCGTTTCTGCAAACCCATCCTGCGGGCTTCGGGGCGATTGCGCGCCGCCATGTCAGCCATGTGGAGCTGCGCCTTGGCGCGGGGCCGATGCCTGAACCGAACCGCCCAATCCCGACAGCGCCGGACCTTCCGGCGGAACTGTGTATCGCGATCTTGCACCGCACCCTGTCATCCCTGATGGAACAGGGCCGCCCCGAGGCGCTGATCTGGTACCCCAGCGACATGATGCTGACCCCCGAGGAACTGATGGCCGAAGAGGGCAGCGTTCTGCCCGCTCTGTTGTTCTTACACCCCGCCGTCTGGACGCCGGGATGCGATGAACAGGGCCGCCGCCTGACCGGCTTTGTCGCGGAACATGCCGAAGGCTGGCTGGGCAAACCGCTTGAAATCGAACCGACCGCTCATGACGCCACCGAAAGCCGCGCCGTGGCCGCCTACCTGCTCCGCCAGTCCCTTGCCGGACGCGATGCGCTGGATGACGGCGCGCGCGTGCCCTTGGGCGGCGGGCATTTCGTCAACGTGCGGCACCTGCCGGGCGATGAACAATTCCCCGCTGGCCGCATATCGGTTGCCTTCGATCCCCCCTTCCCCGCCCCTGTGAAACAGAAAAACAAGTTCACGCCGCTGCACATCCTGCGCAGCTTCGGCACGGCCTTGGGCATGGTCATGGGGGGCATGGCTGCTGGTGTGGCCGGAACCGGCGGACGCTATTCGATATACACGTCCGGCGGCGATGCGATGAACACGATCAAGGCCTTGCTGATGTACGGGGTCGTGATCGGGTTCTCGGTCTGGGTCGTATTTCAGGTTCCCTCGCCATTCTGACGCGGAAACACGGCAGAAAAATCCGCGCCCGCGCAGCGATTTCTGAAAATTTTACATTTAAAGGCAGTAGATTACCTCCTTAATCTGAATTTTTCTATATCAGGAACACTGCGTTTCCCGTCCCCCGTCACTTTTGCAAGGAACTGGCCGGAACCTGCCACATTCCTGCCTTCAGCCATGGCAAATCTAAAGGTCCGATCGACAGATCGCGCCGCCAGAGGAGACACGCCATGACTGCCAATGTGACTGCCCATTTCGATAAATTCCAAGCCGGACTTGTGCTTGTGTTCGCGCAACCCTTCTCGATCACCGCCAAGGCAACGGCGGCGGCTGTCCTGCAAGACGGTTGCGCCCGGCGCGGAATTCCGGTCATCGCGGCGCCGGTGACCGGGGCCAGTTCCGTTACCCTGCACACAGCCTCGTTGGACATCACGCTGGACCACCGCCCCGGCCCCGGCCAATCGGCGCGGCTGGTCTTGACCCTGTCGCGGCTGACCCAAGTCAGACCCACCGAGGATACCGTGATGCAGGGCCATCAGGCCGCCCTGTGCGGCAAGCTGCTGCATCAATTCCCGTGCAGCACCGTGTAATGGCTGTCCGACACGATGGAACTGCCCGCCGGCAGGTTTCTGGCAGAAACCGATCCGGTCAAACCGCGCCGGATCAAACCGCAAGCCAAGCCTCACCGCCCCGCACTGCGGCCCCATGCCGAATTCGCGCCACAGGTCAGCGCCGCCTGACCCTGGCTGGCGGCGATTGCCAATCGCAAGGCAGTTGATAATACTTCTGGCGAAAGCATTGTTCAGGAGGGTCGCCATGTCCCGCGTTCGTTTTTCCGTTCTTTCCGCCGTCTTGGGTCTGGGGCTGCTGTGCGCGCCTGCCTTGTCCGCCGCCACATGCGGCAACACGGGATCGGGCTTTGCCGCCTGGAAACAGCAGTTCGCCGCCGAGGCGCAGCGCGCAGGTGTCGGGCGGCGCGGGCTTCAGGCGCTGGCCTCGGCGCAATACGCGACCCGCACCATCGCGGCGGACCGCAACCAGAAAAGTTTCAAATACGCGCTGTCGAAGTTCATGCAAATCCGCGGGGCCGATACGATTGTCGCGCAGGCGCGCAAGCGCAAGGCCCGCAATCCGGCCTTTTACGCGGCGCTGGAAAAGCGGTTCGGCGTGCCGGCAGGAGTTTTGCTATCGATCCACGGGATGGAAACGGCCTTTGGCGGGTTTATGAGTGACAGCCCGGTCGTGTCGGCCATCACCACGCTGGCCTATGATTGCCGCCGCTCGGCGTTTTTCGTGCCCCATGCCATCGGCGCGCTGAAGCTGGTGGATCACGGGTCGATCACCGCCAATACCAGGGGCGCGAAACATGGAGAGTTGGGCCATACCCAGTTCCTGCCCGGCAATGCGCTGACCTACGGCGTGGACGGCAATGGCGATGGGCGCGTGGATTTCTATAACGAGGTGGACGCGCTTGCCTCGACCGCGAATTACCTGCGCAAGAAGGGCTGGAAGCCCGGCAAGGGCTACCAGGAGGGCCCGCCGAATTACCGCGTGCTAAAGGAATGGAACGCAGCGACGGTGTATCAGCAATCGCTGGCGATCATGGGCGCGAAAATCGACCGCTAGGCGCAATCTGCTAAGGACGGCGGGCACCTGCGGATCACTGCAGTTGCCTTGCCGATCATTCTCATCGTGTCATTCCTACCGCATCATTCCAACCGCAACGGGCCGCTCGCCATGGCGCGTTGGTCCAGCATATAGGTGTGGATGCTGAACACCACCGCGCCACTGGTCGGCAGGCGCGACAGGGTTTGCCGCTCGGTGCGCCACCAGCGTTCTTCGACCTGTTCGTCATAGGGGCGTTTTTCATGAATGCTGCGCGCGTTGAACAGGCGCGGGTCGGCATGGGCATGGCCGTTGATCCGCCACAGCGGGCGGCCCGACTGCACCCCGTCCAGCATGCGTTGCACCCGTTTGGCGATGTTCGGGTCGTATTCGGGAACCATGCCGTGGATATGCAGCATGGGATGGCCGATCTTTTCCGCCAGAAGCCATGCGGCGGGAAAGCACAATGTCGCGGCGGTCAGGCGGTGTTCGTCCCAGCCGTCGCGTTTTTCCATGATGCACAGATCCTCTTGCACCAAAAGGGTCAGCGTGCCCATGGGGTCGCTGCGCCGGATTTCGACCGTGATCCCGTCGGGGCGGGTCACGGCGTGATCCGCCACCCGGTAGGCAGGCTGCTTGGACAGGTAGTCCAGCACGGTTTGCAACACCTCTGCTGCGGCGGGTTCAGCGCCTTGGGTCATCGCCACCACCGCTGCGCGGCGGTTAGCCAGCAGTTTTTCACGCAGGGCCATTTGCGCGGCAAATGCATCATCGACAAGCAGCCATTCGGCCGGGTCCATGGGCGCAATCCCCGGCAAGGGGCGCAGCGCGGCCGGATCATAGGGCGTACCTGATTGCAGGATCGGCATCGAGGGATCCTCTAGCGGCCTGTCATCATGGTATGCAGCAGTACCGGTCATGGTGCCATGCTGCCGCCGGGCGCGCGTTTAGGCAATCCCGATCTGCGCCGTTCACGCCACTTGGTCGCGGCCGGCGCTTTTTGCGGCATATAGGGCACGGTCGGCGCGGCGCAGCGCCGCCTCCATGGCTTCGGCTGAATGGGTTTCCGCAACACCGAAGCTGACTGTCAGCGGCACCTCGCGCCCTTCGGCGACGAACCCCATCTTTTTCATGCTTTCCCGCAGAGATTCGACGCGAGGCAACGCATCCTCGCGGGTCACGCCCGGCCATGCCAGAACGAATTCATCCCCGCCATAGCGGGACACCAGCCCGTTTTCGCCGGCAACGCTGATCAGCGCATTGGCCACATGGCGCAGGGCCTCGTCCCCGACCCAGTGGCCAAAACGATCATTCACACCTTTGAAATGGTCGATATCCACCATGACGAGGGCCCCCTCGAACGGTCTTCGTCCGCGAGTTCCAAAAGCCGACGCCGGCTCATCGTGCCAGTCACCGTGTCGCGATTGACCAACCGTCGCAGTTGCGCCGTCAATCGCTGCACCTCGCGCACTTTGTAGCCCATGATATAGGACATCATTGTTCCATTTATGAACGTGATGATAACGCAAGGCCCGAACTCAGCGATGAAATCCTCAAGTTCCACGAAGAGATACAGCATGGTTACTGACGGGATCACGGCCACCAAACCTATGCCGCAACTATAGAGTACCAAAAGATATCTGTTCGGAAAGCGCATTGGCCGCCCTGTTTTTTTACATCAACCAGTTGCAGCATGGCATATGAAGCAACTTCAACCTAATTCCCTGGTCCGCCTTCCTAAAAGCATACAGTGATTTGCTGCGCTGATATCCAGAAAAATAGCAAGAAACTGCATAAAATCTCTGTCTTTGGGCAGTTTCAGCATGAAACTGGCTGGAACAGGCTCTCCATTCGGTACGCCTTGCGCGGGCCTGTGACGCGCCATGTGCTGCGCCATTCGGGCCAACGATCGAAATCATAGATCACGCGGTAATCATCGGGGTGGCACCAATGGGCAGCAGCCACTGTCGCGCCGGGCTGAAAACGGTGAAAGAACCGGCCATCGTCGAAATATACCGCGATTTCCGCGCCTTGCGCGCGCCATATATAGCGGCGGGTGGCGTTGAAACTTTGCCCGCCCAGATGCATCTGGCCTGTTTCTTCCAGTTGCAGGCCGCCATCATGGGCGTTGAAACAGGCAACGCCTGTGAAAGAGGCATCCGGCCCCTTGTCATCGGTGATCTTTCGGGAAATCAGCCACTCCCCCGCGAAACTGTCCAACGTGATGTCCAAGCGCCCCCCCCTTTTGCCGCGCAATCTAGCGGCAGGTGCCCCCGCCGCCAAGCGCGGCTGTGCAGGACGAACCGCCGCCCCATCTTCTGCCCGCTTGTCGTCACGGCAATGACGGGCTAAACCCCGCGCGAACCCGAAATCCTTGCAACAAAGGCGCTGCTTATGATCCCCCGTTATTCCCGTCCCGAAATGGTTGCCATCTGGGAGCCCGCCACCAAGTTCAAGATCTGGTACGAGATCGAGGCGTACGCCTGCGACGCGATGGCCGATCTGGGCGTGATCCCGCGCGAGAATGCCGATGCCGTCTGGAAAGCCAAGGACGTGGAATTCGACGTGGCCCGCATTGATGAAATCGAGGCCGTGACCAAGCATGACGTGATCGCCTTCCTGACCCATCTGGCCGAACATGTGGGCAGCGAAGAAGCGCGTTTCGTGCATCAGGGCATGACCTCCTCGGATGTGCTGGACACCTGCCTGAACGTGCAGCTTATCCGCGCCGCCGATATCCTGATCGCCGATGTGCAGGGGCTGCTGGCCGCGCTGAAAAAACGCGCGATGGAACACAAAATGACCGTGCGCGTGGGCCGCTCTCACGGTATCCACGCCGAACCGACCACCATGGGCCTGACCTTTGCCCGCTTCTACGCCGAAATGGACCGCAACCTTGCCCGCCTGAAACAGGCCCGCGAAGAGGTGGCCACCGGCGCGATTTCCGGCGCGGTTGGCACCTTTGCCAACATCGACCCACGGGTCGAGGAACACGTCTGCGCCAAGCTGAGCCTGTCGCCCGAACCGATTTCCACGCAAGTCATCCCACGCGACCGTCACGCCATGTTCTTTGCCACCTTGGGCGTGATCGCCTCGTCGATCGAAAACGTGGCCATCGAAATCCGCCACATGCAGCGCACCGAGGTGCTGGAAGGGGCGGAATTCTTCTCGATGGGGCAAAAGGGCTCTTCGGCCATGCCGCACAAGAAAAACCCCGTCCTGACCGAAAACCTGACCGGTCTGGCGCGCCTCGTGCGCATGACCGTGATCCCCGCAATGGAAAACGTGGCGCTTTGGCACGAGCGCGACATCTCGCATTCCTCTGTGGAACGCGGCATCGGCCCCGATGCGACCATCACGCTGGATTTCGCGCTGGCCCGCCTGACCGGCGTGATCGAGAAGATGCTGATCTTCCCCGATAACATGCTGGCCAACATGAACAAATTCCCCGGCCTGGTGATGTCGCAGCGGGTGCTGCTGGCCCTGACCCAAGCCGGTGTTTCGCGCGAAGACGCCTATGCCATGGTGCAACGTAACGCGCTGAAGGTCTGGGAAGATCGTGTCGATTTCCGCGAACAGTTGCTGGCCGACAAGGACGTGGTGGCGGCCCTTGGCGTGGACGCCATCAACGAAAAATTCGACATGGATTATCATACCAAGCACGTGGACACGATTTTCAAACGGGTCTTCGGCGAAAGCTAAGGCGCGCAACCGCACGAAAACCTGGCAAGGCGCGGCCCGCAGGGATCGCGCCTTTTGCTTTGGTTTCGCGGTTTCGCGTGATTCGGTGTATGCGGGCCCGACATCAATGTTCTGCAGCGAAGGCATGGTCTGGGACAACGACGCCAAGACCTGTACAAAACAGGTATCCAGCTGAATTTAGACGTTTAGCTCATGCAGAACGAAAGGGTTTGTTCACCCTTATCGCACTAGACTGGCCCTTGATACGGATTGAGGGACAGCATGAACAGTCTGACACCGATTGCCAGCCTTAGCGGCCCGATGGGCGGCGGCGGCGCGCATCTCAGCCGCCGGCAAAAGGCCGCGATCATCGTGCGGCTGCTGGTCAACGAAGGCACCGATGTGCCTCTCGTTGAATTGCCCGAGGATTTGCAGGCCAGCCTGACCCAGCAAATGGGGTCCATGCGCTATGTAGACCGCGAAACCTTGCAGAACGTGGTGGATGAGTTCGCCGACCAGCTGGAAGAGGTCGGCGTGATCTTCCCCCGTGGACTGGCCGGTGCGCTGGCCGCGCTGGACGGCAAGATCAGCCCACAGACCGCCGCGCGCCTGCGCAAGGAGGCGGGCGTGCGCCAGTCCGGCGATCCATGGACCCGCCTGCGCGAGCTGGAGATCGAGCAGCTCATCCCCATCCTTGAAAACGAAGCGATCGAGGTAGCGGCGGTCGTCCTGTCCAAGCTGGATGTGGGCAAGGCTGCGGCGGTGCTTGGCAAGCTGCCAGGCGCCAAGGCGCGGCGCATCACCTACGCGGTATCCCTGACCGGGCAAGTCACCCCCGAAGCTGTGGACCGGATCGGAATTTCCCTTGCCGGACAGATGGATATGCGCCCCGAACGCGCCTTTGTGGACGTGCCCGAAGAACGGGTGGGCGCGATCCTCAACTTCTCGCCCGCCAACACGCGCGAGGATGTTCTGGAAGGGCTGGACGAGACCGACAAACCCTTTGCCGACCGTGTTCGCAAGGCGATCTTCACCTTCGCCAACATCCCCCAGCGTCTGGACCCGCGCGACGTGTCCAAGATCACACGCGCCGTGGATGGCGATGTTCTGGTGGTCGCCATGGGCGGCGCCACCGCCGAGATGGAGGCGAAGGCCGTCGAATTCATCCTGTCCAACATGTCCTCGCGCATGGCGGACGGGTTGCGCGAACAGATCGAGGAAAAAGGGAAGATCAAAGCCAAGGACGCCGAAGAGGCAATGACCGAAGTGGTCGGCGCAATCCGCGAACTGGAAGCGAATGGCGAAATCATGCTCCGTTCGGGCGACGATGAGGGCGAGGAGGACGAGGATTGATCCCATCCCGTAAACGCGGGCTTCATAGGACATGACCCGATGCCTGCTGCCGCGAAACCGCCGGAAAATCAGCCCTGCCCGCCCCTTCGCATGCCGCAACCATTCGCGCCCTGATTGAAAAACTCCCCGATCATCCCGGCCTGTCTGGACAGTCCCGCCGCCGCACCCTAGCGTCGCGGTCTGATTGACACTGTCCACCACCCAACCGGAGCATCCATGTTTTCCCGGCTCAGCCCCCGTGCTCAGGCGATCCTTTTGATGATCACCGCGATATTCTTCTTCTCGGCCATGGATGCGTGCGCCAAGGGGCTGGCGCCCCGCGTCGGCGCGGTTCCGGCGATCTGGGTGCGCTACACAGGGCAATGCCTTGTGGTTTTGCTGCTGATCAACCGCCACCTGCCCACCGCCATGCGCACGCGCCATCCTTGGCTGCAATTGTTGCGGTCGGTCTTTTTGCTGATCGGAACGGGCTGCTTTTTCTTCGGCGTGGCCAACATCGGCCTGGCCGAGGCGACGGCGATCATAGACCTGAACCCGGTGCTGATCACCCTTGGCGCCGCCCTGTTCCTGGGCGAGCAGATCGGCCCGCGCCGCCTGATTGGCATCGGCGTTTCGATGGTGGCGGCGCTGATCATCATCCGGCCCGGCGCGGCGGTCTTCTCGCCCTGGGCGCTGCTGCCACTGATCGCCGCCTTCAGCTACTCGGGCTATAACATCGTCACGCGCTTCGTCTCGCATAACGACAGCAACTGGACCTCGCTCTTGTACACGGCGATATTCGGCGCGGTGGTGATGAGCGCGATCATCCCGTTCTACTGGGTCCGGCCCGATGGCACCGCGATCCTGCTGATGCTGGCCATTGCGGGATGCGGCACGCTGTCCCAATTGTGCTTGATCCGCGCCCTGTCGATGGGAGAGGCCGGAATGTTGGCGCCCTTCGCCTATACAGGGCTGATATTCGCAACCGTCTGGGGCGCGGTATTCTTTCGCGAATGGCCGGATATCTGGACCGTGGTCGGCGCCTCCGTCATCGTGACCGCCGGCATATATGTCTGGTATCGCGAGACTTTTTCAACCGAGCCGGCCAAGCCCACCTAGCGCAGCTGCGCCGCAGCCAACACCAGCCCGGGGCCTTTCTTGCCCGCTTTGCCTTGCAGGATCACCACGACGGGGTCGCTGCCGCTGACCGGAACGCTCAGGGCAAGCGGCCCCTGCCCGTCCCATTCGCCAATGTGCTGCCATTCGGTGACGATGTTTGAATAGTCGATCACGCGGCCTGCGTTTTCCCCGCGTTTGATGCGGACCGAGGCCGAGGGGATGTAGCGCACCAGTTGCACCGCCACCGGCCCGGAAATCTGCCCCACAGCACGGGCGCGGATGGTCAGCTTGCCACCCCCGCGCACCAGTTCCATCTTCACCGGATCGGGGCGGGCAGCGTGTTTGCGGATCAACAGCCCAAGGTCGCGCGGATGGTTGCCGACCACGCGCTCTGCCCCGCCCACGATCATCTGGGGCGTATAGACCGAGCGTTCGCCCGCCGCGCGGGCATAGGCCTTTTGACGGGCGGTGAAATGTGGGCTGCCGAAACTGTCTTTCCAGCCGATGTAATCCCAGTAATCGACATGCAGCGACAGGGCGATCACGTCATCGCGCGCGGCCAGTTCGGTCATGTAGGCATCGGCGGGCGGGCAGCTGGAACAGCCCTGCGAGGTATAAAGCTCTATCACCACGGGGTCGGCTTTTGCCTGCGGCGCGGTCAAGCCGCCGAAAACCCCGCCTAGAACACCCACGGCCAGCATCGCCATCATGCGTCGCATCATGCGCCCTACGTCCTTGTCGTTTTATTCCTCAACATGCCTAGCCAAGCGTGCCTGTAATGACCAATCAATGTTTTGTCAGGTGGCCCGGTGCCCGGCTCAACACCCCGTGATTGCCCCTATATGCCGCGAAGAGCCACCCGCACGGCGAAACTTTCCCCAAAAATGTGTGCAATGGTATACAAACGAGCCATTCCCCTATTGAATGACGCGGCGACATGCGGCATTAGCTTGGCCAGCAACACCCCTCAATCCCATTGATAAAGGGAGGCCACCATGCCCATCACCGTCGGACAAGATACCGCGAAAACGCGGCGCACGCTTACAGCGGGCGGCAGCACCATTGCCTATTACTCGATCCCTGCCGCGCAGGAAGCCGGGCTAGGCGATTTCACGAAACTGCCAGCCGCACTGAAAGTGGTGCTGGAAAACATGCTGCGTTTCGAAGACGGCGGTTTTTCCGTGTCGGTCGATGACATCAAGGCCTTCGGCGAATGGGCGACCAAGGGCGGCAAGAACCCGCGCGAGATCGCATACCGCCCCGCCCGCGTGCTGATGCAGGATTTCACCGGCGTTCCCGCCGTAGTTGATCTGGCTGCCATGCGTGACGGCATCAAGGCACTGGGCGGCGATGCACAGAAGATCAACCCGCTGAACCCGGTTGACTTGGTCATCGACCACTCTGTCATGATCGACGAATTCGGCAATCCGCGCGCGTTCCAGATGAACGTTGACCGCGAATACGAGCGGAACATGGAACGCTACCAGTTCCTGAAATGGGGTCAGGGCGCGTTCAACAACTTCCGCGTTGTGCCGCCGGGCACCGGCATCTGCCACCAGGTCAACCTTGAATATCTGGCGCAAACCGTATGGTCCGATGCGGATCAGAACGGCGAACAGGTTGCATACCCCGACACGCTGGTCGGCACCGACAGCCACACCACCATGGTCAACGGCACCGCCGTTCTGGGCTGGGGCGTTGGCGGGATCGAGGCAGAGGCCGCGATGCTGGGTCAGCCGATTTCCATGCTGATCCCCGAGGTTGTCGGCTTCAAGCTGACCGGCGAAATGGTCGAAGGCACCACCGGCACCGACCTTGTGTTGAAGGTCGTCGAAATGCTGCGCGCCCATGGCGTGGTCGGCAAATTCGTTGAATTCTACGGCCCCGGCCTGGATCACCTGCCGCTGGCCGACCGTGCCACCATCGCCAACATGGCACCGGAATATGGCGCAACCTGCGGCTTCTTTCCGATCGACGGCGAGACCATCCGTTACCTCAAGAATACCGGCCGCGACGAGGCGCGTATCGCGCTGGTCGAAGCCTATGCCAAGGAAAACGGCATGTGGCGCGATGCGGATTACGCACCGATCTATTCCTCCACGCTGGAACTGGACATGGGCACCATCGTGCCCGCGATTTCCGGCCCGAAACGCCCGCAAGACTACGTTCCGCTGACCGCTGCTGCCCCGGCATTCTCGAACGTGGTTGCCGAATATCGCGGCATCGACATCTCGGCCGATGCCAAGGACATGGCAGACGAAGGCCCGGTCGCGACCAAATCCGTGAACCTGCACAAATCGGCTGCGGTCGAGGGCGAGGATTACGAGCTGCGCGACGGCTCTGTCGTGATCGCCTCGATCACCTCCTGCACCAACACGTCGAACCCCTACGTGATGATCGGCGCAGGTCTGGTGGCCCGCAAGGCACGCGAACTGGGGCTGGACCGGAAACCCTGGGTGAAAACCTCGCTTGCGCCGGGCAGTCAGGTCGTGACCGAATATCTTGAGGCCGCAGGCCTGCAAGAGGATCTGGACGCCATCGGCTTCAACCTGGTCGGTTACGGCTGCACCACCTGCATCGGCAACTCTGGCCCGCTGCAACCGGAAATCTCGAAGGCGATCAACGACAACGACCTGATCGCCACCTCGGTCCTGTCGGGCAACCGCAACTTCGAAGGTCGCATTTCGCCCGACGTGCGCGCCAACTATCTGGCCTCGCCGCCGCTTGTGGTGGCCTATGCGCTGGCAGGTGACATGAACATCGACATCACGTCCGAACCGGTCGCACAGACGCCGGACGGCAAGGATGTCTACCTGAAAGACCTGTGGCCCACCAACAAGGAAATTTCCGACTTGGTGGACAAGGTTGTGACGCGCGAGGCGTTCCTGTCCAAATATGCAGACGTCTTCAAAGGCGACGACAAATGGCAAGGCGTGGAAACCTCGGAAGGGGAAACCTACGACTGGCCGGCGGAATCGACCTACATCCAGAACCCGCCCTATTTCCAGGGCATGGGCAAGGAAAAGGGCGTGATTTCAGACATCAACGGTGCGAAAGTACTCGCGATCCTTGGCGACATGGTCACCACCGACCACATCTCGCCCGCCGGCTCGTTCAAACCCGAAACCCCCGCCGGTCAATACCTGACCGAAAACGGTGTGCCGGTGCGTGAATTCAACTCCTACGGTTCGCGCCGCGGCAACCACGAAGTCATGATGCGCGGCACCTTTGCCAACATTCGCATCAAAAATGAGATGCTGGATGGCGTCGAAGGCGGCTTTACCAAGGGTCCCGATGGCGCTCAGACCACCATCTACGACGCCTCGATGGCCTATCAGGATGCCGGTACCCCGCTGGTAATCTTCGCGGGCGAACAATATGGCGCGGGTTCGTCCCGTGACTGGGCCGCGAAAGGCACCGCCCTGCTGGGCGTCAAGGCCGTGATCGCCGAGAATTTCGAGCGTATCCACCGCTCCAACCTGGTTGGTATGGGCGTGATCCCGTTCGAATTCATCGGCGGCGACAACCGCAAATCGCTGGGTCTGACCGGCGAAGAGACCGTGTCGATCGAAGGTCTGGCAGGCGATCTGAAACCGCAGTCGGTCGTGCCCTGCCACATCACCTTTGCAGATGGCTCGACCAAGACCATCCAGATCAAGTGCCGGATCGATACCGCGCCCGAGATCGAATATGTCGAAAACGGCGGCGTGCTGCATTACGTGCTGCGCAACCTCGCCAAGTCGTAAGCGATTGCGATAAAATGCAAAACGCCCCGGCCATACGCCGGGGCGTTTTGCATTTGTACAAAGCCACGCCCGCGCAAGCTTCGATCACGCGGCTTGCCTCCTGGTGCATTGCCACAAAAGGGCGCTCCCGCCCCCTCAATCCGGGCTGGCGCCCGCATTCGGCGTTGGGCGTGGCCCGCGCCAAAGGCGCGGGTCCGGGGCGCGGCCCTGCGACGGTAAAGCTAATTTAACCAACCCATGCCACGCTCATGGCATGACAAAAAATCCCGCAAAGCGCCCCCAGCCGCGCGCCCTAGCCCGAGCCATTCACCTGCCGCCGTCCGAAGCGATTTGGCTGCTACCGCCGCTGCTGCTGGCGCTTTGGGGTTAAGCCCGCTCTGGATTGATCGGCCAATTGCGCCTAAAACGCTGGTTCAAGAATATCCGACGGTAGTTTGGCCCCATGTCCCTGCGCACAACTCTGACTGAGCTTTACGAGGGCGAAACCCCGCGCGCCCACCGCTTTCGCTATGGGCTTCTGGCCTTTGACATCACCGCGATCCTGTTTGTCGTGGGAACGTCATTTACCATGCATGGCATGACGGTCGAGGTGATCGACGCACTGTTCGGCGTCGTCATCCTGATCGACTTTTCCGCGCGGCTCTGGATTTCCAACCGCCGCTGGCGGTTCATGACCCGCCCCTTCACCATCGCCGAAATCGCCGCGCTGATCTCGTTCCTGGCGCCGGTGGCGGGCGAGGGGTTGGGCTTTTTGCGGGTGTTGCGGACAGTTCGATTGCTCCACAGCTATCAGCTGATGGACCGCCTGGCCAAGGACTTCGCCTTCTTCAACCGCTACCGCGATATCACGCTGGCGACGATCAACCTGTTGGTGTTCATCTTCGTGATGACCGGCCTGATCTATGCCTTCCAACACGCCACCAACCCCGAGATCAACAATTACGCCGATGCGCTGTATTTCACGGTCACGACCCTGACCACGACCGGGTTCGGCGATATCACACCCGCAGGCACATCCGGCAGGATGCTGTCGGTGACGGTGATGATCTTTGGCACGACGCTGTTCCTGCGGCTGATGCAGGTGCTGCTGCGCCCCGCAAAGGTGCGCCAGCCCTGCCCCTCTTGCGGGCTGGTGCTGCATGATGCGGACGCGGTGCATTGCAAACATTGCGGGCGCGTGATCCATATCGAGACCGAGGGGCAGGTTTAAGCCACTGCGCGTGCCACGGGCGCCAGACGGGGGAAGCTGCGGATTGCGGATGCAATCCGTTGCGGGGGCCAGAGCCCCGGCCACGCCCCGCATCGCGAAAGCCGTCGGGCACTTGTCCAGCAGATATGCCTTGCGAGAAAGGGACGCTCCCGCCCCTTCAAGACGGGCCTTGCAGCCCGCATTCAGGGTTGGGCGTGGCCCGCGCCCAAGGGCGCGGGCAGCCAAGCCTTACTGTGCCGCTTTTCCCAAAGCAGGGCGCAGGGTGCCGTCGATCACCCGCTGGGTGATCGGTCCGGCGTGGCGCATCACGATCCGGCCCTCGCCGTCGATCACATAGGTTTCCGGCACGCCATAGACGCCCCAGTTGATCGCCATCCGGCCCGCTTCATCCGCGCCGATCGCCGCGTAGGGATTGCCAAGCTCCGCGATGAATCGCAGCGCCTTGGCCGGATCGTCCTTGTAGTTCACGCCGTAAATGGTGATCCCCTCGGCGGCCAGCGCCTCGAGCTTGGGGTGCTCCACGCGACACGGCTGGCACCACGACGCCCAGAAATTCACCAGCTTGACCTTGCCATCGCGCAGGTCGGCATCACCGAACCCGGCAAAATCACCTAGGGGCGTGACCACCACTGCGGGCGCTTCCTTACCCTCCATGGTCGATGGCAGCTCGTCCGCGTCCTCACGCCCCATGCCCCACAGGAACATGGCGGCAATGCCCGCGAAAATCAGCGGCGGGGCCAGCATTAACGGGGAAACCCTAGCCATTTTGCGTGCCTTTCTTGCGCCGCGCCTCGATCTCGTCCAGCCCGCGCCGGACGCGCCGTGCGCGTATGATGGACAGGGCCACCAGCCCCACGATCAGCAGGATGGACACAGCGTAAGAGCTAAGCACCGCGCCCGCGTATTTTCCCAAATCCGGCATCATCCCAGCCTCTCCCTCGCCAGCAGCGCGCGGGTCCGGCGCGCGCGAATTTCGGTTTGCGTGCGCAGGAACACCAGCGCCACGAACAGCAGGATAAACCCGGCGATGCAGACCAGCAGCGGATAATAGAACACGTCCGCCACGTTCTCTTCCTTGTCCATGGACAGGGACGCGCCCTGGTGCAGCCCCTGGTTCCAGAAGTTCACCGCATAGCGCGACAGCACGGCAAAGACCGATCCGACAAGGCACAGCACCGATGTCAGGTCCGCAGCCGTATCGTCGTTTTCAATCGCCGCCCACAGCGCCATGTAGCCCAGGTAGAACAGGAACAGGATCAGGAACGAGGTCAGGCGCGGATCCCACGCCCACCATGTGCCCCACATCGGTTGCCCCCAGATCGCCCCCGTGACCAGTGCAATCACGGTCATGGTTGCGCCAATCGGTGCCGCCGCCCGCGCGGCCAAGGCCGACACATGGTGCCGGCGCACGATCCACACCAAAGACGCCACCAGCATCATCAACCAGGCATTGATCGCCATCAGCGCGGCGGGCACATGCAGGTAGATGATCTTCACGGTAGAGCCTTGCCGGTAATCCTCCGGCGTAAAGAAAAATCCCCAGACCAAGCCACCGACCAGTGCCACCACCGCCGCAATGGCGATGAAGGGCAGAAACCGGTCCGTGGTTTCAATGAACTTCTTGGGGTTCGCGTATTCCCAGATCGAGGCCATGATCCCTCCCTACCTCAGGTTCACCCGCAATACAGCAGCCGAGGCAAAAGGCAAAAGCGCGATAGCGCCGCAGGTGATGCCTGCCAACATGGCCAGTGGTGCGGTATATTCCAATCCTTCCGCGCCGCGCCGTGCAACTTCGGCCCCGAAAATCAGGGTCGGCACGTAAAGCGGCAGCACCAGCAGGCTCAATAGCAGCCCGCCGCGTTTAATTCCAACGGTCAGCGCCGCGCCGAAAGTGCCGATCACCGACAGGGCGGGCGTGCCAAGCGCCAGCGACAGGACCAGCGGGCCATAGCCCTGCACCGGCAGGCTGAGCAGCAGGCCCAGCACGGGCGTTGCCAGCACCAGCGGCAGGCCCGTGGTCAGCCAATGCGCCAGCGCCTTCATGCTGACCAGCGCCTCCATCGGGACGGGGGACGTAGCCAGCAGGTCAAGCGAGCCGTCCTCCCAGTCCAGCGCAAAGATACGGTCCAGCGACAACAGGCAGGCCAGCAAGGCGCCCAGCCACAAAATCCCCGGTGCGATCCGGGCCAGCAGGGCGTTTTCCGGCCCCACTCCGAACGGCACCAGCACCACCACGATCAGGAAGAACGCCAGCCCAAGGCCAAAGCCCCCGCCAGCGCGCACCGCCAGCCGCATGTCGCGTGTCAAAAGCGCAATCACAGGAAGGCTCCGTCGAAATCATCCAGCATCGGGGCCTTGGCGCGGTATGGGCCGACGTCCAGCACCCGCGCCTCTGCCAGCCCCAGGTCGATATGGGTCGCCATCAGGGCAAGCCCGCCATCGGCCAGATGGGCCCGCACCGCGCCGGCGAACATGCCCACGGCCTCCACGTCCAGCGACACGGTCGGCTCGTCCATCACCCAGACAGGGCGGCCCGTGACCACCATGCGCGCCAGCCCCAAGCGGCGTTTTTGCCCGGCGCTCAGCGCGCCTGCGGGGCGGTCTGCCAAAGGCGCCAGTTCAAAGGCGTCCAAGGCCGCGCCCACGCGGTCCGTGCCAAACACCGACGCCCAGAATTCAAGATTTTCGCGCACGCTCAATACCGCCTTGATTCCGTCGGCATGGCCGGCATAAGCCATCACTTCGGCGGGCATCGACATGCTGCCGGACAGCGCCGGTTGCAGCCCAGCAACGGTGCGCAAAAGCGTGGTTTTGCCCACGCCATTGGGGCCGCGCAGGATCAACGCCTCCCCTGCCTGCACGGCAAAGGACAGCCCTTCAAGGACCGGCACGCCACCGCGCGCCACAGCCAGATCGGAAACCCTCAACTCCATGGCAATGGCTTACCCCATCCATTGCGGGCGCGAAACCCATTCACCTGCGACACACTGACGGCTTCTTCGGTCCGAAAACATCCCGGGGTAAGGCCGCAAGGCAGAGGGGCAGCGCCCCTTGTCCAGCCCATCAGACAGGCAACACGGCCAATGCCACGCGCCGCCCCTCGTTCACCAGCACGTTATAGGTGCGACAGGCCGCGGGGGAATTCATCACCTCGACCCCGATCCCCAACCCTTCCATCCGCACGCGCAGGCCCGCGGGGGCATGGGCAATCTCGGCCCCCATGCCCATGAACAGGACATCCACATCGCCCGACAGTGCCTCAAGCGTGGCCAGATCCTCCAGCCCGCCCCAGCTGCGCGCGGCGCGCGATGTCACCAGGCAGGGCCCGTGAAACACCTGCCCCGCGACGCGGAAAAACCCCGGCCCGTAGCCTTCGACCGGGACCGCGTCATCATATGTAACCTCGTGCAATTCCATTGCCGTTGCTCCTTATCCGTAAATCGGCAACCCGCTGAGGATCGCCAGAAAAATCACGCCGTAGGCCGCCCAGCGATAGCCCTGTTCAAGCGAGGGGCGGAACAGCCATTGGCCAAGGGTGACGGTGGCCAGATAGGGCAGCACCAGCACCAAACCCAGCCATACCGCATCCATCCCGACCATGCCGCGCGCCAGAAAGTTCACCACGATACCGATGTCCAAGCAGCTGAGGAACAGGATCACATTGGCCCGCACCTGCGCCGCGCCGCCCTGCCCCGCCAAGTAGAACAGGATCACCGGCGGGCCGGTCAGCCCGGTCAAACCGCCCAGCACGCCCGAGGCCGACCCGACACCCAACAGCCCGCCGCGCGACACGCGGCCGCGATAGCGCCAGCCGGTGACCAGCGCCAGCAGCGTCAGACTTGCTGCCAGCGACACAGTCCAGCGCAGGGTCAGGACATCCAGGTATGACAGCAGGGCAATTCCGACGGGGGCGCATAGCACGGCGGCCAGGGCCATCACGCCAACCTCGCGCCGCTGTGCCAGCTTCCATGCGCGCGGCACGATCACCGGCCAGCTGCCGATACCCGTGACCATCAGCACCACGATCGCATCGGCCATGGGCAGCAAGGCGCCCGCCAGCGGCATCACGATCAGCGCGGTGCCGAAACCGGTGAACCCGCGCACCACTCCGGCCACCGCATAGGCGACGGCCAGCCAGACCAGCCCCGGCACGCCAAGCGCCAGGGCCAGGCCGTCAGGCATCCACATCGGCAAAACGGGTGCCGGCCGAGGGATCCTGTTTCGACCAGTCGCGTTTCACACCAAGACGCAGCAGGATGGCCGAGGCCACGAAGATCGACGAATAGGTGCCGACGATCACGCCCCAGATCATCGCAAAGACGAACCCGCGGATCACGTCGCCGCCCAGAACGAATAGCGCGGTCAGCGCGATCAGCGTGGTGACCGAGGTCATCATGGTGCGCGACAACGTTTCATTGATCGATAGATTCAGCAGGTCTTTCAGCGGCATCTGCTTGTATTTGCGCAGGTTTTCGCGGACCCGGTCGAACACGACAACGGTATCGTTCAGCGAATAGCCGACGATGGTCAAAAGCGCCGCGATAATGGCCAAGTCGAACCGGATGTTCAGTTCGGAAAACACGCCGATGGTCAGCGCCACGTCATGCACCAGTGCCAGCACCGCGCCCACGGCGAACTGCCATTCAAACCGCAGCCAGATGTAGAACAGCACCGCCGCGATCGCCAAGACCACAGCGATGATCGCCGTCTGGATCAACTCTCCCGACACTTTCGGGCCGACCGATTCGACCGAGACAAAGTTGATGTCCGGCACAACGGCCTGAATCGCGCCTTCGACATCCGCGATCATCTGCGCGGTCACGGCCTCTTGCCCGTCTTGCGCCTGGATGCGGATCATGGCGACGTTCTGGTCGTCGCGGAAATTGGGGTCGAACACCTCGGTGATGGTCACGTCGCCAAGGCCCAGCGGGGCCACCGCATCGCGGTATTGGCCCACGTCAACGGGCTGCGCGCTTTCCGTGCGGATCGTGGTGCCGCCGCGAAAGTCGATGCCGAAATTCAGCCCGCGCACACCGAAACTGACCATGGCCAACACGATCATCAGGCCGGAAATGCCGAACCACAGCTTCCAGCGGCTGAAGAAATCCCAGTTGGTTTCTTTCGGAACAAGTCTCAGTCGCATGGGATTACACCTCGATTTTCGTGGGGCGTTTGCGTTCATACCAGATCACGATGATCACGCGCGTTACATAGATCGCCGTGAAAACCGAGGTCAGGATGCCCAGCCCAAGAGTGATGGCAAAGCCCCGCACCGGACCCGACCCCATGACATACAGGATCAGCGCCGTGATGAAGGTGGTGATATTCGCGTCAACGATGGCCGACAGCGCCTTTTCATAGCCCAGCTCGATCGCGCGTGCCGGTCCCTTGGCGGTTTTCAGTTCCTCGCGGATACGTTCGAAAATCAGCACGTTGGCGTCCACCGCCATGCCGATGGTCAGCACGATACCGGCAATGCCGGGCAAGGTCAGCGTGCCGCCGATCAGGCTGAGCATGCCGAAAATCAGCGCCACGTTGATGGTCAGCGCGATATTGGCGAAAATGCCGAACAGCCCGTAAGACGCGACCATGAAGAACAGGACCGCGACTCCCGCGACGATGCATGCGATCTTGCCCGCCTCGATGCTGTCCGCGCCCAGTTCCGGTCCGATGGTGCGTTCTTCAAGGAAGTTCAGCCCCGCGGGCAGCGCGCCCGCGCGCAGCAGAACCGCCAGGTTGGTCGATTCCTCGACCGTGAAATTGCCGGTGATGATGCCGCTGCCGCCGGGAATGTGGGATTGGATCACAGGGGCGCTGATGACCTCTTCATCCAGAACGATGGCAAAGGGGTTGCCGATATTCTCGGCGGTGTAATCACCGAACTTGCGCGCCCCGCCGGGATTGAAGCGGAAGGACACCGCGGGCCGCCCGTTCTGGTCGAATGATGGCTGCGCATCCACCAGTTCCTCGCCGGTGACGACGGGGGCTTTTTCCAGCACGTAATAGACGCCTTCCTCGCTGGCGCGGGTGGTGGGATCGTTGCCCACGGCAGGCAGCAATTCATTGCCGGCACCGGCGGGCATTTCGGGGTTGGTGGTGCGCGTGACCACCGGCTGGAACGTCAGTTGCGCGGTGGTGCCGATGATGTCTTTCAACTCCGACGCCGATCCGATGCCCGGCACCTGGATCAGGATCCGGTCCGCGCCCTGGCGCTGGATGGTGGGTTCGCGCGTGCCGACCTCGTCGATACGGCGGCGGATGATTTCCAGCGATTGCTGCACGGTGCGATCATCGGTTGCCAGGCGCTCTGCCTCGGATAGGCGCACCAGAATATCCGCACCATCGGTGGACACCTCGATATCACTCGCGCCCGCGCCGGTCAGGCTGACAACGGGGCGGGCCAGACCGCGCACCAGTGCCGCGGCTTCATCCACCATGTCGGGTTTTTCATTCAGGCGAATGCGCAATTCATCGGCGGCCGAGCGTTGCAGCCGGATCGTTCCGATCTGGCTGCGCTCCTCGCGCAGAACGGCGAAGATTTCCGGCCACATGCCCTGCATACGGGCCTCGTAGACATCGGCGACCTGCACTTCGGCCAGCAGATGCGCGCCGCCGCGCAGGTCCAGCCCCAGGTTCACCAACCCCGAAGGCAGGAACGAGGGCCACTGCCCTGCCTGCTCCTCCAGCCCCGGCGCGGTCGCGCCCTTCTCGATCGCGGCAACCGCATCGTTATGGGTCTCGACGCGGGTGTAAAAAGCGTTGGGCATGGCCAGAAGCAGGCCAAGGGCACAGGTGCCCCAGATCAAAACCCGCTTCCACAGATCAAACTGAAGCATAGTCGCTCCTTGGGATAGCATGGGGGAATGCCGGTGCCGCGCCAGACGGGGGCGCGGCGGTCAGGCGCTTGGGCTTAGGCGTTGGCTGCGGGCTCGGTCTTGTTGACGACCTGCGCGATGGTGTTGCGCACGACGCGCACCTTGATGCCATCGGCCAGTTCGACCTCGACCTCTGCGTCGTCCTTGACGCGGCTGACCTTGCCGATCAGACCGCCTTGCGTGACAACCTGGTCACCCTTGCGCAGCGCCGCGACCATGGCTTGATGCTGCTTCAGCTTTTGCTGCTGCGGGCGGATCATCAAGAAATACATGATCACGAAGATCAGAATAAGCGGAATGAACTGGGCAATGCCTTCCATCGGGGTCGTCCTTGTCTGGTTGTCAGGGGGACGTCACCGCCCCGTAAATCTGGCCGGAACCTATGCGCGCCCCCCCGCATTTGCAAGGTGCGATCGCCGGGCGCGGCGCGGGGTCATGCCGCCCGCCATTTACCTGCAGGAACGATAGACGTCGAGTCCGCGCCCCTTTTGAAGGATAGAGGCCGGACAATGCCGGTTCCTCATGGCCTACGCCCCCGAAAAAACGCAAGGCTCTCATGTTGCACCGCATCCGATCGACCGATACCGCCCATGACGACGCGCAGGCTGCTGCCATTATGCCCATTGATCCGCGCCCCATCCGGCTGGTCAAACGCGCGGCGCTGATCGGGCTGGGGCCGGTCTATTTCCTGTTCATTGCCTTCGTTCCACTGGTCTGCGCGCGGCGCGCGGGGTTTCGCGGCTGGTATTGGCGGCTGGTGAAACGCGCCTGTTCGCGGCTTTTGTGGTTGCTCTGCATCCGGGCCGAAATGTCCGATGCCGACAAGCAGGCCCTTGCCGCGGATACCGGCAGTATCATCGTGATCAACCACCGCAGCCATCTAGACGGGTTTACCCTGATGCATACCGTGCCGGATGAAAAATGGTTCACCTTCGCAGCCAAGAAAGAGCTGTGCGATGCTGCCCTTCTTAGCACCGGTTTCAAGGGCGCGGGCCTGGTCGAAATTGACCGGTCCAGCGGCAAGATCGCCATGGAAACCCTAAGCCGCGCGGTGCGCGACATGCCGCAGCGCCGCTCTGTCGTGCTGTTTCCCGAAGGCACGCGGAAAACCACCGCCTCGCTGGGGGAATTCAAGGCGGGCGCGGTGCTGGTGGCGCGCGAATCTGGCAGAACGATCCGCCCCATCGTGATCCTTGATTCCGACCGGCTGCTGCCACGGGGCAAATTCGCCCCCCGCAGCGGCACGATCCGCATCAAGGTGCTGCCGCCGTTCGAATGCGACATGACCGCAACCGTCGATGCCGACTTGGCCCGCCTGCGCGCCGCCATGATGGCCGTGTTCGACGACGCCGACGCCTAGCGACATCCGGACAACGCCAACGCGATACGCCAAAAGGGCGCCCCGCGGGACGCCCTTTCAGATCGCAATCCATTGAAAATCAGGCAGCGCGTTCCAGCAGCGTGTAGGTCGAAATCACCTCGCCCGTGACCTGCGCCCGCGCGATGCGGCCCGCGTCATTGCGCTTGCTTTTCGCGCCCACGGCACGCTTGATCACGCGGCCGATCTGCTGGTTCAGCGCACGGGCGAATTTCGCGGGGGCCTTGCCCTCGGCATCGGCGCCGGTGGCCACGGCATATTGCGCGGCAAAATCCTTGTCCTTGGATGCGGCTTTGACCACCTCAAGGATAAAATGTTCGTCGAACTTGCCGGTCTCGTCCATTTCGCGGGCCAGTTCGACCACACGGGAAATCACGCCGCGCTTAGCGCGCAGACGTTCGACCAGCGGGTTGCCCGCCTCACCCTCTTCGATCAGCTTGTCCTCGACCAGTTTCTGGATGAAGTGGTTCATATCCAGACCGGATTTCTTGGCCATGCCATTGGCCAGCTTGCGCACACCCGGCTCCAACACGACCGTCAGGGTGCTGGCCTTGGTCAGCTGTTCCAGCTTGGCGGCGCGCGATTTCTTTTCTGTCTTGCCCGCTTTGCCTTTGCCGGCTTTTGTTGCCGGGGATTTTTTCTCTGCTTCGCTCATATCCATATTCTCCAAGAGTCTCAACATACTTTTGTTCTATGCTTTGGTGTCTTCGGTGTCAACATACACTCAATGTATGCACCGCACGACAACCGCGCATTTCCGTTGCACAGTCAGGGCGAACCCCCTACCCCTTTGCATCAAAGATTTTCCAACGGAGGACCCAGATGACCGACGCACCCAACTACGGTTTTGACACGCTGCAAATTCACGCCGGCGCACGCCCCGATCCGGCCACCGGCGCGCGCCAGACGCCGATCTACCAGACCACGGCCTATGTGTTTCGCGATGCCGATCACGCCGCCGCGCTGTTCAACCTGCAAGAGGTCGGCTTTATCTATTCGCGCCTGACCAACCCCACCGTGGCCGTGCTACAAGAACGCGTCGCCACGTTGGAAGGCGGCGCAGGCGCGGTCTGCTGTTCGTCGGGCCACGCGGCGCAGCTGATCGCGCTGTTCCCGCTGATGGCGCCGGGGCGCAACGTGGTGGCGTCGAACCGGCTTTATGGCGGCACGATCACCCAGTTCAGCCAGACCATCAAACGCTTTGGCTGGTCCGCGAAATTCGTGGATTTCGACGACCCCAAGGCCGTGGCCGAGGCGATCGACGACGACACCCGCGCGATTTTCTGCGAATCCATCGCGAACCCCGGCGGCGTGCTGACCGACATTCCCGCCATTGCCGACGTGGCGAACAAGGCGGGGCTACCGCTGATCGTCGATAACACCGCCGCCACGCCTTACCTGTGCCGCCCCATCGAAATGGGCGCGACGCTGGTCGTGCATTCCATGACCAAGTACCTGACCGGCAACGGCACCGTCACCGGCGGCGCGGTGGTGGATTCGGGCAATTTCGACTGGTCCGCATCCGACAAGTTCCCCTCGCTCAGCCAGCCCGAACCCGCCTATCACGGGCTGAAATTCCACGAAACATTCGGGCCCTTGGCGTTCACCTTCCACGGCATCGCCATCGGTCTGCGCGATCTGGGCATGACCCTGAACCCGCAAGCCGCCCATTACACGCTGATGGGAATCGAAACCCTCAGCCTCAGGATGGAACGGCACTGCCAGAACGCCATTGAAATTGCCGAATGGCTGGAAGGGCACGCCGCGGTTGCGGGCGTCACCTATGCGGGGTTGAAATCCTCGCCCTATCACGCCAAGGCGCAAGAGCTGTTCCCGCGCGGCACCGGCGGGCTGTTCACCGTCAAGCTGAAGGGCGGCTATGATGCCTGCGTGAAACTGGTGGACAGCCTGAACCTGTTCTCGCACGTGGCCAACCTGGGCGACACCCGCTCGCTGATCATCCACTCGGCCTCGACCACGCACCGCCAGCTGACCGAGGAACAGCAGATCGCCGCGGGCGCAGGCCCGGACGTGGTGCGCATTTCCATCGGCATCGAAAACGTCGATGACCTGATCGCCGATCTGGACCAGGCGCTGAACGCCGCCGGTTGAACCGGCCCGAACACGCGGTGCGCCCTGCAAATCGGGCGCACCGTGCCGGCTTCTTTGGTCCGCAAATATCCCCGCCGGAGGCTCCCGCGCCAGAAACACGCCCAGCCCTTTCTTTGCGCGATAACCTGCCCTAAAATGATATCGAATAACCTGCCCGCTTCACGGGTGGGGCCGCCAGTGTTAAAGCGTTCGCGATGAAACCGAATTTCGCCCTGATCCTGTCCTTCGAGGGCATTCGCCTGCTGCACCGCGTGCCGTCGGGCTGGCATCTTGTCGGCGAAACAGCGCTGGATGTGCCCGATCTTGCCGTGCCCCTTGGCGCAATCCGCGAGGATGCACTGCGGCTGTCGCCCTCGGGCGTCCAGTGCAAGGTCGTGATCCCCAATGACCAGATTCGTTACCTGACCATCCAGACCGGCATCCTGCCGGACGAGGTGATGCGCGAACAGCGCGTGGCCCTCGCGCTGGAAGGAACCACGCCCTATCAGGTGCATGATCTGGTCTATAACTGGACGGTCGATGGCGAAAACACCCATATCGCCGCCGTCGCCCGCGAAACCCTGCAAGAGGCAGAGGGGTTCGCGCTGGAATACGGGTTCACCCCGGTGTCCTTCGTCGCCATCCCCGAACAGTTGGCCTTCCCCGGCGAGCCGTTCCTGGGCATCGCCCCCTCCGCCCGCGAGGCGCTTGGCCCGACCGCCACCGTGGCCCGCGACCTGCAAGCCATCCGCGTGATCGGCACGGCAAAGATTCCACGCCCCGAACCGGAACCGGACCCTGCCCCCGCAGCGGAAAACGATGCCGCCCCCACTGCCGCCGATCCAGAACCGCGGCCGCATGATCCCGATCCGATTCCCTATAAAGACCCGGAACCGGTGCCGCCCCCGGGGCCGCAGCCGCCTGATGCCGATCCGGTGCCGGATCCGCCAGCGCCGGACCAGCCGGACCGCGTGCCCGAACCGACCCCGGAAACCGAGCCGGAAACGCCGGTCCAGCCCGATCCGCAGCCCGCGCCCGCGCCGCCGGAAGAACCCGCGCCTGACCTGCCAGAGCAGGAGCCTGAAACGCCTGCCGAAACGCCGGACCAGCCGGATGTGCCGCCAGAGCCGCCCGCCACGCCGGACCACACCCCGCCGGACGTGCCGCAGCCCGCGATCGACCCCGATCTGCCGCCCGCTGGCGATCCGCCGCTGGAAATCCCCTCGTTCCGCGCCGCTCGTTCGGGCGCGCCCGACCCGGCGCGGCAAAGCGCGCCCGATGCGGGGCAGCGCGGCAAACTGCCCCCCGCCCCCGCCGTAGGCAAGGCGACAGAGGCAGGGCCGATTGCCTTTCAATCGATCCGCGCGCGCCGGGACGATGCCACCCCCGCGGCGGGCCGGCTGGCCGGTGCGACCCGCGATGCGGGCATAACCGACAAGCGTCTGAATGCCCCGTCGATCCCTGTTGACCCGGCCGATCTGCCCGAACCGCCCGTACCCCTGGACCAGACACCGGAACCGACCCCGACGGATAACAGCGATGCAGCCCCCGAAAGATTGCCGCCTGCCCCAGCGCCGCTTGGCAATACGCTGAAACAAAGGCCCGCGCCGGAAATCGCCGGTGTCGCCGCCCGCAAGACCGGTGCGGCGCGCAGCGGCAGCACGGGCCTCGCCGCTCGCCTTGCCCCGCTGACCAGCGCAGCCAGCGCTATCTTTACAGGGCGCCTGAAACCGTCGGAGAAGCCGCGGCAGGCCGATGACGACGCCGCCACATCCCGCCCGGAAATGACGGCGAAAAAGGTCGCGCGCACCGCGCAAGATCCAAAAACCACAGCCCGCCAGCGCGCCGCGAACGAGCGCCAGCGCCTGACGATTTTCGGCGCCCGCCGCCCCGATTCCGATGTCGTCACCATTGGCGGCAAGCCGCGCTATCTGGGGCTGATCCTGACCGCCATCCTGATGCTGTTCCTTGCCGGCATGGCCGCCTTTGCCGCCATCGCGCCCGAGCAGCTTTCGCGCCTGTTCGGGTTTGGCAATGATAGCCCCGCCTTTGCCGAGGCGCCACCGGGCATGGATGAAACCGCCCTTGCCGAAGGCGACGAGGCCACGCCCGAAGGCCATGCCGATCTGGCCATGTTCGACGACACGGACAACCGCCCCGAATTCGGCGAGGCAACAGGCCTGTCCGCGCCCGGCCTTGTCCCGCCACTCTCGCCCGAGGAAGTGGCCGCGCGCTATGCCGCCACCGGCATCTGGCAGGCCGCGCCGACCCGGCCCGAGGCGCCCGAGGCGATCACGCTGGACGATATGTACCAAACCTCGATCGACCCGTCGGTGACCATCCAGGACGCGATCGCCCTGCCCGACCCGCGTGGCATTGCCCCCGATGCGGCGCAGCGCGGGCAGCGCAACCCCATGGCGGCGGGCACAGTCACGCCCTTCGATCCGCGCGGGCTGGTCCAGGCCACGCCCGAAGGCACGCTATCGCCCGAAGGCTTCACCGTTTTTGCTGGCCCGCCGCCGCGCAAACCGCCGCAAACCCCGACCCGTTTCGCCGAGGATCCGGTCGCCGAGACCGGCAGCGCCGACCTGCGCCTTGCGCAGATCCGCCCGCGCCCGCGCCCCGGCGATCTGCTCGAACAGAACGAACGCACCCAGTTCGGCGGGCTGACCCGGTCCGAACTGGCCGCGATCCGGCCCCGCCTGCGCCCTGAATCGGCGCAAGAACGTGCCCTTGCCGCCGCCCAGTCCGCCGCCCGTTCCGATGCCGAGGCCGCCCGCGCCGCATCGCTGGCCAATGCGGTCGAAGGCGCGGTGCAAGAGGCCGTGACCACCCCCGAACCCGCAGTTGACCCGCGCGCCACCGGCACGCGCCTTGCCGTTGCCAGTTCGCTGAAACCCAAGGACCGGCCCGGCAATTTTACACGCCTCGTGCAGCGCGCCCGCGAGCAGCAGGAAACCGCGCCGGCGATCCGCACCGCCTCGGCTGCGGCGGTCAAGCCACGCACGGTCAGCCCCTCGATCCCGTCCAAGGCCAATGTGGCCAAGCAGGCGACGGTGCGCAACGCGATCAACCTGCGCAAGGTCAACCTGATCGGGGTCTATGGCAAACCCTCGGCACGCCGCGCATTGGTGCGTCTCGCGAATGGCCGCTACCAGAAGGTCAGCGTGGGTGATCGCGTCGATGGGGGCCGCGTCGTCGCCATTTCCGAAAAGGAGTTGCGCTATCAAAAGAACGGGCGCAACGTGACGCTGAAAATGCCCAAGGGCTAAGCGCCGCGCCCTGACTGCCCCGCTTTCGGGAAAATCTTTGGCTTTCGTATTGTCAGACCGCTGAACTTGTAGAATTCCAAACCCTTCCCCCCATATAAATGTGTAAGAGCGCGCCGTAGGCGCATCCGGAATCGGGGTTTGCGACGGGCAGGCAACCGCACCGGAATGGGGCAGTGGAACGAATATGCAGGATTTTCTCTATCAGGCCTCCATCTATCTAGCCGCGGCGGTGATCGCCGTGCCCCTTGCCGCACGGCTGGGGCTGGGGTCGGTCTTGGGATACCTCTCTGCCGGTATTCTGATCGGGCCGGTGCTGGGGCTGGTCGGGTCCGAAACGCAGTCCTTGCAGCATTTCGCCGAATTCGGCGTGGTCATGATGCTGTTCCTCATCGGGCTGGAACTGGAACCACGCGCCCTTTGGAACATGCGCCACCGGCTGATCGGGCTGGGCGGCGCACAGATCGTGCTGACCATGGGGCTGGTGATGGCCGCCGCCGTGGCACTGGGCCAGGACCTTGCCACCGCAACGGCGATCGGTGCGATCTTTGCGTTAAGTTCGACCGCTATCGTATTGCAAACACTATCTGAAAAGGGGCTGATGCAGACGGCGGGCGGGCGCTCGGCCTTCTCGGTTCTGCTGACGCAGGATATTGCGGTGATCCCGATGCTGGCGCTGCTGCCGCTGCTGGCCAGCCCTCTCGGGGCAGAGCTGTTGCCCAACGGCACGATCATGCGCCCCTCGGAACTGGAAAAAGCCGATGCCGCCCACCACTCCATGTCGCTGGTCGAGGGGCTGCCGGGCTGGGGCGTGACCCTTGTGACCCTTGGCGCGGTCGCGGTGGTCATCCTAGCCGGTATCTACCTGACCCGCCCACTGTTCCGATTCATCCACCATGCGCGCCTGCGCGAGATGTATACCGCCTTTGCCCTGCTGATCGTGCTGGGCATTGCCTTCCTGATGACCGCCGTGGGCCTGTCCCCCGCGCTTGGCACATTTCTTGCAGGGGTGGTTCTGGCCAACTCCGAATTCCGGCACGAGTTGGAATCCGATATCGAACCCTTCAAGGGCCTGTTGCTGGGCCTGTTCTTCATCACCGTCGGCGCGGGTATCAATTTCACCATCCTGTTGAAATCGCCCGCCACGCTGATCGGGTTGACTGTGGCCCTTATCCTGTTGAAAGGGCTGGTTCTTTACGGTCTTGGCAAGGCGTTCAAACTGAAGGGGCGCGACCAGTGGCTGTTCACCCTGTCGCTGGCCCAGGCTGGTGAATTCGGCTTCGTCCTGCTGTCCTTTACCGTGCAGCAACGCATCATCCCGCAGGGTCTGGGTGACCGACTGCTGCTGATCGTGACACTGTCGATGCTGATCACGCCGCTGCTGTTCATCTTCTACGATCTGCTGTCGCGCCGCATGGGCGAGAACGGCCAGCAACAGGCCGATGACGAGATCGACGAGCAAGGCCCCGTCATCATTGCCGGGATTGGCCGCTTTGGCCAGATCGTCAACCGTCTGGTGCAATCGGCAGGGTTCAAGACCGTCGTGTTGGACCATGACATGGAAACGATCCAGGTCATGCGCCGCTTCGGTTTCAAGGGGTTCTTCGGCGATCCGACCCGGCCCGAACTGCTCCACGCCGCCGGTCTGGGCGAGGCCCGCGTCCTGGTTGTGGCACTGGACAGCCCCGAGGCGACCAACCGGCTTGTCGCCTATGCGCGCCGCGAACGCCCCGACCTGCATATCATCGCCCGCGCTCGCGACCGCACCCATGTGTTCCAGCTATACAAGGCCGGTGCCGACGACATCGTGCGCGAAATGTTCGACAGCAGCTTGCGCGCGGGCCGCTATGCACTTGAAAACATAGGCATGTCCGAATGGGAGGCCGCCCAGGCCGAGGATGTGTTCTATCATCACGACCGGCAGGCCGTGCGCGAACTGGCGCAACTGTGGGATCCGACCATTCCCGCCAGCCAGAACGAGGCTTATATCAAACGCGCAAAGGAACTGGAGAAAGAGCTGGAATCAACCCTTGCTACCCATCTGGAAAAACGCGAGGCGGGGGAATAACCCCGCCCGGCCCGTCGTTTAACCGTCCGAAACGCCCGCCTCGGCAAAGGTCGCCATGCCGGAATGACACTCCAGCGCGGCCTTGACGATGCCGATGGCCAGCGCCGCCCCCGACCCTTCGCCAAGGCGCATCCCCAGCGACAATAGCGGCTCTTTGCCCAGACGCGCCAGAACCGCGCCATGCGCCGCCTCGGCACTGACATGGCCCGCCACGCAGTGATCCAAGGCACCGGGAATTTCATCGGCAAGACAAGCCGCCGCCGCGCAGCAGATAAACCCGTCCAAGATGACCGGAATGCGCAACACGCGCGCCCGCGCGATGGCACCGGCCATGGCGACCAACTCGCGCCCGCCCATACAGCGCAGCGCCTCCAGCCCCTTGGGCGCGCCGTGCAGCGCCACCGCCCGCGCGATCACGTCCGCCTTCAGCCGCAGCCCCGCGTCATCGACACCCGTTCCGCGTCCGGCCCAATCCCCGGCCGCGCCGCCATAAAGCGACAGCACCAAGGCGGCAGCCGAAGTGGTGTTCCCGATCCCCATCTCGCCGGTCACAAGCAGATCCGTGCCCTCGTTCACCGACTCCCAGCCGGTGGTGAAGGCGGCGACAAACTCCGCTTCGCTCATCGCTGGCTTTTCGGTGAAATCCGCCGTAGGACGTTCCAGCGCCAGGGCAAACACGTCCATCTGCGCCCCCGCCGCCCGCGACAGCTGATTCACCGCAGCCCCGCCATTGACAAAATTGATCACCATCTGCTCGGTCACCTCGGCCGGAAAGGCGGATACGCCCTGCGCCGTAACCCCATGATTTCCGGCAAAAATCACCACCTGAGGTGCCGTCACCCTGGGCCGTGCGGCACCGCGCCAGCCCGCATACCACAGCGCCAGATCCTCCAACCGGCCCAAGGCGCCCGGCGGCTTGGTCAACTGGCCATTGCGCGCCTGCGCCCCGGCATGGGCCACCGCATCGGGTTGCGGCAAATCCGAAAGACGCGCCTTCAAATCGTCCAATGTGTTCACTTGATCCAACATAAATGCAGCCTTTCACAGAATTCTTGCCGCCGTCTTTAGCCTAATGCTACTGGGGGGCAAACCCGCGAAAGGGACAGAAACATGCGACTGACCGACATCGGCGGCGATCTGGCGGCCGCCTTCTCGCTGCTGACCCGCCTGCCACTGCGCGCATCGGATGCGGCCCTATCGCGCGGGGCGATGGCCGCCTGGGCTTTCCCGGTCACCGGCATGGTGATCGGTGCGCTTTCCGCGATGTTTGGCAGCCTGACCCTGGCCATGGGCCTGCCCGCCCCCCTTGCAGCCCTGACCGCCCTCGCCACTGCGATCATCACCACAGGCGCCATGCACGAGGATGGCCTTGCCGACGCGGCCGACGGGCTTTGGGGCGGCTGGACCCGCGAGCGCAGGCTGGAAATCATGAAAGACAGCCATATCGGCAGCTATGGGGTGATCGCCGTGGTCCTGTCACTGGCAGCGCGCTGGTCCGCCATCACGGTGCTGATCATCAGCAATCCCGCCGCACTCATCGCTACGGCGACCCTGTCTCGCGCCGCCATGACGGGGCTGATGGCGGCCCTACCCAATGCGCGCCCGAACGGGCTTTCGCGCTCCACCGGTCGCCCCTCGCCGCGCAGCGCCACCATCGGAATCGCGCTTGCCTTCGCCGTCTGCCTGGTCACCACGAACGCCCCTTTCACGCTGCTGATCATCGCCGCGCTCACCACGGCCGGCATCGCCATGATTGCCAAGGCCAAGATCGGCGGGCAAACCGGCGATATCCTTGGCGCGACCCAGCAAGTGACCGAAATCGCCCTGCTTGCCACGCTTTTATGACATTTCAACTCAAGGACAGCCTCCGGGGTCCGGGGCAGCGCCCCGGGCTGCGCGCGTGCAAATGAAACCCTGTGCCTGCGTTAGCAGGCGCCACAAGGTCAAGCCCCAACGAAAAACGCCCCACCTTGTGGCAGGGCGTTTTCCATTCGGTTCAGGAACAGATCAGGCGGCGGCGCGGCTGACCAGCACGTCGTCCACCTTCTTGGCGGCCGACACCTCATCCGATCCGGACACGGCGGCAACCTCGCGGGTCAGACGCTCCAAAGCCGCTTCATAAAGCTGACGCTCGGAATAGCTCTGCTCGCGCTGATCGTCGGTGCGGTGCAGGTCGCGCACGACCTCGGCGATCGCGATCAGATCGCCAGAGTTGATCTTTTGCTCATATTCCTGGGCGCGACGCGACCACATGGCGCGCTTCACCTTGGCCTTGCCCTTAAGCGTGGTCATCGCCTTGGACACCACATCGGGGCTGGACAGGCTGCGCATCCCGATCTCGGTCGCCTTGTTCGTCGGCACCCGCAGGGTCATCTTGTCCTTCTCGAACGAGATCACGAACAGTTCCAGCGGGATACCCGCGATTTCCTGTTCCTCGATCGACACGATCTGTCCCACGCCATGGGCCGGATAGACCACATAGTCGTTAGGGCGAAATTCAGACTTCTTCGTTTTGCTCATGCAATCCTTCCTCGCAAAGACCGGACTGACATCTCCATCGCTTACATCACGCCTCGGGTCCGGGAACCTTAAGGGCAAAAAAACCGCATCGGGACCGTCATTACGATCTCGGCGGGGCAGGATAAACGCGCAAGAAACACCCTGTCCAGGGTTGGGCGCATGTAAGTGGGTGTCAGGCAGTCTTGGTCATATATGTATTACAATAGCACAAAAATCAGCAATTCGGAAGAACGCCGCGTGCAAGCATCGGGAATTACCTGAAAATCAACCAGATATAGCGCATTGTGGCACGCGCGACACCACCGCGCGGGGTCGCGCCATGCTGCATCGCCGCGAATCGGGGGCTTAACCGCCCTCGCCCGGCGCTTCCGAGAAATATTTCTCCAGCTTGCCGGTTTCACCATCCTTGTCCTCGTACCCGGGAAGCGGGTCTTTCTTGGACACGATCACCGGCCACATTTCCGAATACTTGCGGTTGAACTCGACCCATTTTTCCATCTCCGGCTCGGTGTCCGGGCGGATCGCATCGGCGGGGCATTCCGGCTCGCACACGCCGCAGTCGATGCACTCATCGGGGTGAATCACCAGCATGTTCTCACCTTCGTAGAAGCAATCCACGGGGCATACTTCGACACAGTCGGTGTATTTGCAGGCGATGCAGTTATCGATGACGACGTAAGTCATGGTTCTCTCTCATCTTCTCGGCTTGCCCATGGGTATGCCAGCACGGCGGATCATTCAAGCACCCGCTGGCGATCAAGGTCCAGTTTTCGCCGGTCACGTTTCGTCGGACGCCCCTGGCCTGCTGGGCGGGGCGCGGTTGGAACATCATTCTGCGGGGCGGGGCTCATATCATCGTAAAGGGTCTGCGCTTCGGGCGCAGGGCCGCGGCGCTCGCCAAGCGCGACGATTCTGACGACGCGCACCCGGTTGCCTTGCGGGAAGGTCAGAACATCGCCTGGCCCAACGGCCTGCGCGGGCTTGGCGATCTTTTCACCGTTCAGCCGCAGATGCCCGGCCGACACAAGTTTCGCGGCAAGGCTGCGGGTCTTGACGAACCGCGCCTGCCACAACCACTTGTCAATCCGGATCCGGGCACGCGGCTCGGACATGGGTCAGCCTTTGTCCTTCAGCCCCATAAGCGCCGCGGCGAAGGGGTTGTCAGGGTCGATCGTGTCCTTCTTGGGCGGGCGCGCCTCGAAGGTCTTGGCACCTTGCGGCTTGCCGCCGTCGCGGCGCGGGCCACCCTTGCCGCGCGGCTTGCCACCATCGCGTCGGCCGCCTTCGCGCTTGCCTTGTCCACGTTCGCCGCCAGCATTCGCTGCACGGTCGCCGCCACGGCCACGGCCCTTGCCGCCTTGCGGCTTGCGGGCCCATGTGAAGGTATAGAACACCTCCATCTCGGGCGCTTCCACAGCCGCTTCGGCTTCGACAACTGCATCTGCAGCGGCTTCGGCAGGCGGGGTCTCCGCTTCGGGCTGAGTGTCCGCAGGGGCTTCTGCCGGGGCTTCTGCCTTTTCCGCGGCCGCGTCCTGCGGTGCCTCGGCGGCAGCAACTTCAGCGCCCTCGCCTTCGGGTTTCGCTTTGGCATCAACTGGTTGCGCGGCGGCTTTCACCTTGGCGCGTTCACCTTTTTCAGCATTATAGCCAAGCCCCTGCATCAGGTCCGCGAACTGTTCCAGCGTCATGCCCGTGATCGACAGCATATCCGCCGTCGCCTCGAACCCGGCGCGGCTGTCAACGCCGCGCAGCATGTCAGCCAGGCGTTCCAGCATGTCGATACGGATTGCCCGTTCCCCTGCCGCGCGATAGCCCGCCATGGTGAAATAGCCCGGCACCGCGTCGCGTGGCGCAGGAACGGTGACCAAACCGGGGGGCGGCGCTTCGGGGAATTCGCCCAAATCCTTAGCCAGCGACCACAGCACCAGCCGCAGACGGGTCGGCGCGGGTTTCAGCAGCAAGGGCATGAACACGGTGAACTGGCCGAAACGGACGCCATGCTTGCGCAATGCGCCGCGCGCGTCCTGCTCCAGCGCCTTGACCTCGTCGGCGACTTCGCCGCGCGGGATCACGCCCATATGTTCGACCAGACGGAACGCGAAGCCGCGCGCAAGCCCGGTCAGGGTCTCGTCATTCTTCATCGCCAACAGCGGCTCGAACAGGGCCGTGACCTTGCGGTCGATGAAATGCTGCAAGCGGCGCTCGACCTTCTGGGCCACCTCGGTGCCGGCTTCGTCATCGACGAAGGCCTGCACACGCGGCTTGAGCGGATCATCGCCCGCCACCAGTTTGCCCACCGCGTCAGAGCCCCACATGAGGCCGCCCTGCTCGGTGAAATCAATCTCGGTATCGGGCGCGTTATAGAAACGGTCCGCGCGCAGATGGAAATGCGGGGCCAACGCCGCCACACTCGCCTGCCGCAGCGTTTTCGCCTCTTGCCCCGTTGCGTCCTTGTCCTGACGGAACCGGAACCCTTCAAGACGGCCGATGAACTCGCCCTCGACCGTCACTTCACCCTTGTCATCTACCTCGGCCAAAAGGGCCTCCTTCTGTTTGAGCCGGCGCAAAAGCACGGATGTGCGCCGGTCCACAAATCTTTGGGTCAGACGCTCGTGCAGCGCATCCGACAACCGATCTTCTACAGCGCGAGTCGCCCCGCGCCAATGGCTTTCGTCATCGACCCAGCCCTTGCGTTGCGCGACATATGTCCATGTGCGGATAAAGGCCAGCCGTTTCGACAGCGCGTCGATGTCGCCATCGGTGCGGTCGATGCGTTTGATCTGCCGCGCCATCCAGTCATTCGGCAGGCTGCCGCGCTGATGCAGGTGATTATAGATCACCTCGGCCATGTTGGCATGCTCAGCGTGGCTGATGCCGCGAAAATCGGGAATGCGGCAGACATCCCACAGCAGTTTCACCGAAGGACCATCCGTGGCGCGGGCCTGCACCTCGGCCACGCCGGACAGGGATTTCAGCGTCATCAGGTCGTCCGCTTCGCGGGCGCGCATCAAGATCTCGTCCCTGGGGCTTTCCTCAAGCGACCGGACAAGCGCCTCTACCGTGCCGAATTGCAGGGCGTGATTGCGCCATTGCAGACGTTTCAGCGGGGTAAAACGGTGGTCCATGATCGCGCCTGCCACCTCGTCATCCAGCGGGCTTGCCTCGCCGGTGACGCCAAAGGTGCCGTCCTTCATGCCGCGCCCGGCCCGGCCCGCGATCTGGGCCAGCTCGTTGGGCGCAAGGGGGCGCATCCGCCGCCCGTCGAATTTCGACAGCGCGGAAAAGGCAACATGGTCGATATCAAGGTTCAGCCCCATGCCGATGGCATCGGTGGCGACCAGGTAATCGACATCGCCATTTTGATACATCTCGACCTGCGCGTTGCGGGTGCGCGGTGAAAGCGCGCCCATGACCACGGCAGCGCCACCCTTCTGGCGGCGGATCAGCTCCGCAATCGCATATACATTATCAACTGAAAATCCGACAATCGCGCTGCGAGTGCGCATTCTGCTTATCTTTTTCGGACCTGAATAGATAAGCTGCGACATGCGATCCCGCCGCATGAACTGCACCCCCGGCACAAGCTGCGCAATCGGCCCGCGCATGGTGTCGGACCCAAGGAACAGGGTTTCATGGGTGCCGCGCGCGCGCAAAAGACGGTCGGTAAACACATGGCCGCGTTCAGGGTCGGCACAAAGCTGGATCTCGTCCACGGCCAGAAAATCGGCACCCATGGCTTCGGGCATCGCCTCGACGGTGCAGACCCAATACTGGGCGCGGGGCGGCACGATCCGCTCCTCGCCCGTGACCAGGGCAACCACGGACGGGCCGCGCGCATCGACGATGCGGTCGTAAACCTCGCGCGCGAGCAGCCGCAATGGCAGCCCGATGATGCCGGACCGATAGCCCAGCATCCGTTCGATGGCATATGTCGTCTTGCCGGTATTGGTCGGCCCCAGAACGGCCGTGATCCGCGATTGCACCGCGCTGTCCTTTCCGGTTATTCGCCCCACCCGATCAGAGGTCGCGCCCGCCCACTTTCGGCGTCAGCCGCGCGACAGCCTGTTGCGCGTCGTCGTAATGCGGGTGGACGCCAAGGGCAAGCTGGTAGGCCACAAGCGCCTTTTTCGGGCGGTCCGACTGCTCCAGAATCGCGCCCAATGCATAGATCGCTTCGAAATGATCGGGGTCAATGGCCAGCACATGCTCCAGGTCGGCCACGGCCAGCCCCCATTGCTGGGTGGCGAAAAACGCCTTGGCGCGGCCATACCAGCCGGCGGCGAAATCCGGCGCGTGGTCGGTCAGGGCGGTGAAATGGTCGATGGCGGCCCCGGTATCGCCCCGCTCCAACGCATCGGTTCCACGGCGCAGCAGCAGGTCCAACGTGACCGAGCCCGACCGCCGCCATTCCAGTTCGATCTCGCGCACAAGCGCGATTGCCGCATCCTCCTCTGCCTCGGCCAGTTCGGCGTAGAGCGCGGGCAGGTCGCGGGGCGGCTGCACACCGCCCGCGTCCTGTGCGGACAGGGGTATGGAATACATGACTATTGCCATGGTTGCCGCGAGGATAGCTTTGAGATTCTCTAAGTGTGCGCTCATATCGGAACTGAGTGTAACCTGCGGGGATGGAATTTCTATCCCTGACCTCATCAAAAGAAAGGGAAGCTTAGATGAGCGACGTGATTTCCGGGGCAGTCGACGCCCTGAACGAGAAGCTGGCCGACGAAAATATCGGCGGTTCCGTCAAGTTCCATATTCAGGATGAAGGCTCGGTTGTCGTGGACGATTCGGGCGCGCGCGCGTCCGACGAAGACGCCGACGTGACCCTGACCGCCGATGCAGCAACCTTTCAGGACATGATGTCGGGCGATCTGAACCCGACCGCCGCATTCATGTCTGGCAAGCTGGCGCTGGACGGCGATATGGCGCTTGCAATGAAACTTGGCGCGGCCTTGGCCTAAGCCAACCTGACAACAGGTAGGATGATGGAACAAGCTGCCTTTTTCGCTGACATCGCCGCGGGCCCCGACGGAGCCCAAGCCTTTTGGCGCACCGCCAGTGACGAGGTGCGTGTGCGCGTCGCCACCTGGAACAAAGACGCGCCGGGGGGGACGGTTCTGCTTTTCCCCGGCCGCACCGAATATGTCGAAAAATACGGACCCGCAGCCACCGAGCTGGCCGAACGCGGCTTTGCCACAATCGCCATCGACTGGCGCGGTCAGGGTCTGGCCGACCGGCTGCTGGACGACCGCTCGATCGGGCATGTGAATCGGTTCACCGATTTCCAGCTGGACGTGGCCGAAATGCTGGCCGCCGCAACCGAACTGGACCTGCCCAAACCGTGGTTCCTGCTGGCCCATTCCATGGGCGGCGCGATTGGCCTGCGCGCCCAAATGGAAGGGCTGGATGTCAAGGCCGCCGCCTTTACCGGCCCGATGTTCGGGATCGACCTGAACCTGCCCCTGCGCATGTTTGCCCATTCGCTGGGCTGGTCCTCGGGCAAGATTGGGCTGGGTCATGTCTTGTCGCCCTCGACCAAGCGCGACAATTACGTGATGGTCGAACCCTATGAAAAGAACAAGCTGACCACAGATCGCGCCATGTATGATTTCATGCGCGGCCAGGGCCGCGCCCATCCCGAATTGCTGCTGGGTGGCCCGTCGCTGACATGGCTGCACGAGGGGCTTTTGGACTCGCTGGACCTGTCGCGCAAACTGTCCCCCGACGTGCCCGCGATCTGTTTCATGGGCTCGAACGAGCGTATCGTCGATTGGGACCGCGTCCACGACCGGATGAGCCGCTGGCCAAATGGCAAGTTGCAAATCCTGGACGGCGGCGAGCATGAGGTGATGATGGAACGCCCCGAAATCCGCAAAGCCCTGTTCGACCAGATGGCCGACCTGTTCCGCCAGAATGCCAATGGCAATGGCGAGCATGGCGATGCGGGGCAGGCGCGCTCTGCCTGATCTGCGCCCACAGTAAAACAATCGGCCCCGCCGCATCCCGCGCGGGGCCGTTTTGTGTTCCGGCCTTTCCCGCCCCTGCCCTTGCACTAGGTTTGCCGGTATGACGTTGCTGACCTTTACTGACCGGGGCATTTACTGTCCGCGCGGGGATTTTTACATCGACCCGTGGCGGCCCGTGGCGCGGGCGCTGATCACTCATGCCCATGCCGACCACGCACGCCCCGGTCACGGGGCCTACCTGTGCACGCCCGGCTCTGCCGCGGTGATGCGGCACCGGCTGGGCGAGATCGCGATAGACACCCTGCCCTATGGTCAGGTCCTTGATATAAATGGGGTTTCTGTTTCCTTCCATCCGGCGGGCCATGTCCCCGGATCGGCCCAGATCCGCGTGGCCTACAAGGGCGAGGTTTGGGTGGTCTCGGGCGATTACAAGTTGGAAAACGACGGCCTGTCCGAACCGTTCGAGCCTGTGCCCTGCCAGCATTTCGTGACCGAAAGCACCTTTGGTCTGCCCGTGTTCAAATGGCAGCCGCAGGCGGCGGTGGCGGCGGATCTAACCGCATGGTGGCGGTCCTGCGCCGCGCAGGGCGTGACCCCGATGCTGGGCGCCTATTCGCTGGGCAAGGCGCAGCGGCTGATGACCATGCTGGACGACAGCATCGGCCCGATCCTGACACATGCCGCGGTGGAAAATACGAACGAGGTGCTACGCGGCGCGGGCTATGCCTTGCCCGATACAATCCGCATCACCCCCGATCTGGACCCAAAGGCGCATCCGGGCGCTATGCTGCTGGCTCCGCCCTCGGCGCTTGGCTCGTCCTGGTCTAAACGTTTCGGGCGCGGATCAAGCGGTTTTGCCAGCGGCTGGATGGCCCTGCGCGGCATCCGCTGGCGGCATGCGGGGGATCGGGGCTTTGTTATTTCCAACCATGCCGATTGGGGCGGGCGGCTGTCCGCCATCCAACAAATGACAGCAGAAAATATATATGTAACACATGGTTACACGGACATTTTTACGCGATACCTGAATGATTGCAACCTGAACGCGCAGGTGGTGCCCACCGAATTCGGCGGGGACGAGGCCGGAGAGGACGCGGCATGAAGCGCTTTGCCGCCCTGTTCACCGCGCTGGACCAGACCACACGCACCACCCTGAAAATCGGAGCGCTAGCCGAATACTTCCGCTACGCGCCCGAGACGGACAGGCTGTGGACCGTCGCGTTATTCTCAGGCCGCCGCCCGCGCCGCGCCATTACCGGCCCGCGCCTGCGCGATTGGGTGGCCGAGGCGGCGGATATCCCCCTGTGGCTGTTGGAGGAGTCTTACGCCGTTGTGGGCGATCCGGCCGAATCGCTGGCCCTGCTTCTGCCCCCGCCCACGCAGGACAGCGACCGCAGCCTTACCCATTGGATCGACCATATCCGCACCTTGGCGGACGCGGACGAGGACATGCGCAAACAGGCCATTCTGGCCGCGTGGGGCAGCCTGCCGCCCGAGGAACGTCTGGTGTTCAACAAGCTTCTGACGGGGGGCTTTCGCCTTGGCGTCAGCCAGAAACTGATGACCCGGGCATTGGCGCAGGCCACGGGCCGCGACGAATCCGAACTGGCCCATCGGCTGATGGGCGACTGGACGCCAGACAACACCACTTGGGCACAACTGATCGAGGAGGACGACCCGGCGGCCGCTGCCTCGCGCCCCTATCCGTTCTGCCTGGCGCATGGGGTGAACGGCCCCGCCGATACGCTTGGCGACCGCGCCGACTGGCTGGCCGAATGGAAATGGGACGGCATTCGCGGGCAATTGATCCACCGCCAATCCACGCTTTACCTATAGAGCCGGGGCGAGGAGCTGATAACGGATCGCTTTCCCGAATTCGCCCCCCTGACCGATTTCCTGCCGCAAGGCTGCGTGCTGGATGGCGAGGTGCTGGCATGGGACCGCGCCGCAGACGCGCCCCTGCCTTTCAGCGCGCTGCAAAAGCGGATCGGGCGCAAGACCGTGCCGAAATCCCTGCTGAAAGACGCGCCTGCCATACTGCTTGCCTATGACCTGTTGGAATTTCAGGGCCGCGACCTGCGGGCCGAACCGCTGCACCACCGCCGCGCCCTGCTGGACAGCCTGATGCGCGACATGCCCGATGACCTGCCGCTGCGCCCCTCGCCAAAGATTGACGCGCCCGATTGGTCATCGTTGACCGACCTACGCGCCACAGCCCGCGACAAACGCGCCGAGGGGCTGATGCTGAAACACCGCGACAGCCCTTACCACACGGGCCGCAAAAAGGGTGATTGGTGGAAATGGAAGCTGGACCCGCTGACCATCGACGCGGTGATGATATATGCGCAGTCGGGGTCCGGCCGCCGCGCCAACCTGTTCACCGATTTCACCTTTGCAGTCTGGAACGGCAATGATCTGGTACCCTTCACCAAGGCCTATTCCGGGCTGACCGATGCCGAATTCCGCCAGATCACCGCCTAGGTGCGCAAGAACACGCTGGAACGGTTCGGCCCTGTGCGCCGCGTCACGCCCGAACATGTGTTCGAGATCGCGTTCGAGGGCATCCAGCCCTCGCCCCGGCACAAGTCGGGCGTGGCGCTGAGGTTCCCGCGCATGGCCCGCTGGCGGCACGACAAGACCCCGCAAGATGCCGACACGCTGGACCATCTGCACGAAATCTTGACCCATTACGGGTAGGAAAGCCGCGCCCATTCCCCTTGAGGGTTCCGGCCTCGCCGCCTATGTCTTGGGAGCAACCCTATGAAAGGACCGTCCATGTTCCATCTGCCCTTCCCCGTCTTTGACGCCAATGCTTCCTCTGGCGGCAAGGACCTCGGCCAGTTGCCGGAATGGGACCTGACGGATCTGTATGCGTCAGAGGACGCGCCGGAACTGACCCGCGACATGGAGTGGCTGGAGGGCGAATGCGCCGCCTTCGCCGCCGATTACGAGGGCAAGCTTGATACATTGGATGCGGCGGGCCTGCTGGAATGCGTCCACCGCAACGAAAAGATCAGCAATATCGCCGGGCGCATCATGTCCTTTGCGGGGCTGCGCTATTACCAGCTGACCATTGACGGCGACCGCGCGAAATTCATGTCCGACTGTCAGGAAAAAGTGACCAATGCCACCACGCCGCTGGTGTTCTTCACGCTGGAACTGAACCGTCTGCCCGATGCGCAGCTGGATGCGGCTTTTGCAGATAACGCCGATCTGGCGCGGTATAAACCCGTGTTCGACCGCATCCGTGCGATGAAACCTTACCAGTTGTCGGACGAGCTGGAAAAATTCCTGCACGATCTGGGGGTTGTCGGGGATGCTTGGGAAAAGCTGTTCGATGAAACCGTCGCGGGACTGGAATTCAACGTGAATGGCGAGGTGATGGGGATGGAATCCATCACCACCCTGCTGACCGAACCCGACCGCGACCTGCGCGAGAATGCCGCGCGTGAAATCGCCGATGTTCTGGGCGAGAACGTGAAAATCTTTGCCCGCGTCCACAACACGCAGGCCAAGGAAAAGGAAATCATGGATCGCTGGCGCAACATGCCAAGCGCCCAGACCGCGCGGCACCTGTCCAACGATGTCGAACCCGAGGTGGTCGAGGCGCTGCGCAATGCCGTGGTGGGTGCCTACCCGCGCCTGTCGCACCGCTATTACGCGCTGAAAGCCAAGTGGCTGGGGCTGGACAAGATGCAGGTCTGGGACCGCAACGCGCCCCTGCCTATCGACGAGCCGAAGACCGTGAACTGGGGCGCCGCCCGCGACATCGTGCAAGAGGCCTATGGCAGCTTCGATCCGCGCATGGCCGAGATTTCAGAACCGTTCTTTACCAAGGGCTGGATCGACGCGGGCGTGAAACCGGGCAAGGCACCCGGTGCGTTTGCACACCCGACCGTGACCAATGTGCACCCCTATGTGATGCTGAACTATCTTGGCAAACCGCGCGACGTGATGACGCTGGCGCATGAGTTGGGCCATGGCGTGCATCAGGTGCTGGCGGCGGATCAGGGGGAAATGCTGTCCTCCACCCCGCTGACACTGGCGGAAACGGCATCGGTGTTCGGCGAAATGCTGACCTTCCGCAAGATGCTGGAAAAGGCCAAAACCAAGGCCGAGCGCAAGACGCTTCTGGCCGGCAAGGTCGAGGATATGATCAACACCGTGGTCCGGCAGATCGCGTTCTATGATTTCGAGTGCAAACTGCATGCGGCCCGGCGCGGCGGCGAATTGACCCCCGAAGACATCAACGACCTGTGGATGTCGGTGCAGGCGGAATCGCTTGGCCCCGTGTTCGAATTCATGGACGGGTATGAAACCTTCTGGGCCTATATCCCGCATTTCGTCCACTCGCCTTTTTACGTTTATGCCTATGCATTCGGCGATGGCTTGGTGAACGCGCTTTACGCCGTCTACGAGGAAAACCCCGACGCGTTCCAAGACAAGTATTTCGACATGCTGAAAGCCGGCGGATCGAAACACCACAAGGACCTGCTGGCGCCTTTCGGCCTTGACGCCTCTGACCCCGCCTTCTGGAACAAGGGCCTGTCGATGATCGAAGGCTTCATTGATGAACTGGAGGCCATGGAAGACTGATGCGTATCTTGATGATTGCGGCCCTTGCGGCCCTGCCCCTGCCCGCCCTTGCCGCCGATGTGGTCGGCAACTGGGCCTGCACCGCCCAAAAGGGCGAGACATCTGTCACCAATGCGCTGAACCTGCGCAAGAATGGCAAATATACCTCGGATATCAACATCACCGGCACCAGCCAGGGCGCGGCGATTGATTTCAGCGGTTCGCTCAAGGGGCGCTACACGCTGGATGGCAACATCCTGACCACCACGCCAACCAAGGTGAAACCGACCAGCGCCAAGGTGAACGGGACCGACCTGATGCAGGACAAGACCCTGAAGGCCACGATCGAACAGCAGCTTTCGGCGCAGATGTCGGCCATGCAGGGCCAGCTGTCCATCACCGAACTGACGGATGCCACCATGGTGTTCGGCTCCGGTGACGGCGCGACCCGCTGCACACAGCGGTAAGGCGCGGGGCGGTCTGCCCTTGCGTCACCTTAGGGTTGCGCTTGCCAGACCGCCCCTGCCCGCCCTAGCCTTCCCCATCCATTACGGAGGGTTCCAAATGATCAGGTTGCTGCGCGTTCTAACGGCATTTGTTCTTTTGGCGGTGATTGCCGCCGCTGCGTTTTTCATCTTTGCGCCCGCCTATGTGGAAAAGGGGCGCAACAATGTGATCGCCCATGATCCCTATCCCGTATCGGACGCGGCGCAATCGCTGCATGACCGGCTGGTCGTTGGCGACTGGCACGCCGACAGCCTGTTGTGGAACCGCGATCTGACCGAACGCGGCAGCTATGGCCAGGTGGACCTGCCCCGCCTGCAAGAGGGCAACGTCGCCGTGCAGGTGTTCACCGCCGTCACCAAATCCCCCGCCGGTCAGAATTACGATGAAAACAGCGCCGCAGCCCGTGACAACATCACCCTGCTGGCCGTGGGGCAACTGTGGCCCATGCGGACATGGGGCAGCTTGCTGGAACGCGCGCTGTACCAGTCCGGGAAACTGCACCGCTTTGAACAGGCCGCGCCGGATTCGCTCAAGATCATCCGGTCAGAGGCGGATTTGGACGCGGTTCTGGACGCCCGCGGTGAAGGCTCCGGCATGGTCGGTGGCCTATTGGGCATCGAAGGCGCGCACCCGCTGGAAGGCAAGATCGAGAATCTGGCCAAACTGGAAGAGGCCGGATACCGGCTGATCGGGCTGCAACATTTCTTTGACAACGCACTTGGCGGATCGCTGCATGGCAAGGGCAACCACGGGCTGACCGATTTCGGCCGCGAGGTGGTGACCGAGGCGGCCAAACGCGGGCTGATCATCGACGTGGCCCATTCCAGCCCGCAGGTGGCCCGTGACGTGCTGGAAATGACCAATGTGCCCATCTTGCTGTCCCATTCCGGCATCCATTCGCATTGCCCCGTAAAACGCAACTTCCCCGATGACCTGATGCAGGCTATCGCCGCCAGCGGGGGCGTGATCGGCATGGGATACTGGGCCGAGGTCGCCTGCAACGCGATCACCCCGGCTGGCATCGCCAAGATGATCAAAGCGGCGGTGAACGCCGTGGGCGAGGATCACGTATCGTTGGGGTCCGATTTCGACGGATCGGTGGAAACCGCGTTCGATACGTCGGAATTGCCCGCGCTGACGCATGAATTGATGGCCGCGGGGCTGAGCGAAGCACAGATCGCCAAGGTCATGGGCGGCAACATGATCCGTGTCTTGCGGGCGCGGCTTAACTGATCCCTTCTGCTCTTTTGCGGGGACCGGAGCCTCCGGCGGGAGGTATTTGAAGAACAATGAAGGCGTAGCTCAGAGTTCGTATCCGGCGGCGCGCATTCTGCCAAGCACCTGTTCGGCCAGATCCGGGGCGGATGCATCAAGGCATTGCTGCCCGAAATACCAATACAGGTATTTGGCATAGCGCGGGCCGGGTGCGGGGGCTGTCAAAGCGGCGGTCAGCGCCTTGGCGGTTTGCACCGTCGTGGCGATATGATGGAAATCGGCGCGCCCGCACAGGATGACGGGTTTTTCATGCATCAACGCCTCGATCCCAACGGCGGAGTTGATCGTAACCACGCGGTCGCTGGTGGCGATGATGTCGTGGATATTGCCAAGGGCGATGTGCAGGTTGGGGTGGCGCGTCTGGATATCCAGCAGGCGGTCGAAGACCTCTGTCTCCATCTCGCGCGGGTGGGGTTTGACGATCACGGGGCCTTGAGCGGCCGCGCAGGTCGCTTCGACCATGATCCAGCGGTCCAGATACAGGGTTTCGCCCACATTACGATGATTTTCCGATTGCAGAAAAATGGCCACGGCGGCCTGGGGCAACGTCTCGGCCTCTTTCGGTTGGGCATAGCGCGATTTGCGCCGCCCCACCTGCCGTGCCTTCAGTTTTCGCGTGAATCGCCGCGCTTCGGGGCCGTCGACCATGCGGGGGCGGAACGGCATATCCGCGATGGATGAAAAGGCGCGGATGCCCTTGGGATCAAGGTGCCAGAAGGGATAGACATAGGCTATGCCCGCATTCAGCACGCGCGGATGCGTAATGCGGCCATGGTTGAGAATGTGAAATAAATTATCCGCCTGCACCTGACTCGCCACCAGGTCACGATCCATTTCAACAAGCCTGCACTCCACCCCAAGCTGTGCGAACCCTTCGGTCATGCGGCGGTAGAACGGCAACATCGCCGCGCTGTCGGTGATCCAGTTTCCCGGCACATGCAGGCAAATGCCGCGCCCTGTTACGCTTGTTCCGCTCAAAGAAAAACCCCTTCCGCACGCGCCCGTGCGAAAGAGGCTATGTCGTCACGCGCCCGAGGGAAAGAGGGCGGCAACGGGCTCTTTATGCGCTTTCCAGAAGGCCCTTTTCAGCAGCCAGTTCCTGCATGCGCTTTTGCAGCTTTTCGAAGGCACGCACCTCGATCTGGCGGATACGTTCGCGGCTGACATCATATTCGCCGCTCAGGTCCTCAAGCGTGATGGTTTCATCGGTCAAGCGGCGCTTGGTCAGAATGTCCTTTTCGCGATCATTCAGAACCTGCATCGCGTCGGCCAGCATCTCGCGCCGGGTTTCCAACTCGTCGCGGGCCTCGTAATCACTGGCCTGGTCGGCATCTTCGTCTTCCAACCAGTCCTGCCATTGCATGGTGCTGTCTTCGGAGCCGACCATCGCGTTCAGCGAGGCATCGCCTCCCGACATGCGCCGATTCATCGAGATCACCTCGTCCTCGGTCACGCCCAGATCATGCGCGATCTGCTTGAGGTTTTCGGGGCGCAGGTCGCCCTCTTCCAAGGCACCGATCTTGGCCTTGGCTTTACGCAGGTTGAAAAACAGTTTCTTCTGCGCCGAGGTGGTGCCAAGTTTCACCAGCGACCACGACCGCAGGACATATTCCTGAATCGAGGCGCGAATCCACCACATTGCATAGGTCGCAAGGCGGAAGCCCTTTTCAGGGTCGAACCGTTTGACGGCCTGCATCAGGCCCACGTTCGCCTCGGAAATTACCTCGGCCTGGGGTAGGCCATAGCCGCGATAGCCCATGGCGATTTTCGCCGCCAGGCGCAGGTGCGACGTGACCATTTTATGGGCGGCCTCTGTGTCTTGTTCTTCGACCCAGCGTTTGGCCAGCATGTATTCTTCTTCCGGTTCCAACAGCGGGAACTTGCGGATTTCCTGCATATAGCGGTTCAGCCCGCCTTCCGGCGTCGGTGCCGGCAGATTTGCATAGTTGCTCAATGTCTTGTCCCTCCACTCGGGGCCCAATGTTTATGGGCTTAACATCCATATGGGCGCGGCATCGCAGCATTTCAAGCCTGATGCGCATATTCCTTTAACGAAAGGTAAACGCGAAACCGTCGCAGAGGTTTAGCGAAAAATGCAACGATCACGCGAATGGGACGCTTTGAAACGCAACAAGCGGCCAAGAATGGGTCCGTTTTTCCTTACCCGACGCGACATTGTCCCAAAAGGACGCGCTGGACCTGGCCACGACTGCACCTGGCGTGCTGGCTTTTCGGGGCACGGGCATATTTACCGGCAATGCAAACGAGGTGCGGCTGATCGAGGCGGGCGGCAGCACCCGGGTTCTGATCTACGTGGATGCCGACAGGACCGCCGATGCCGAGGTGTTCTTGCGCGGCGCTGTCGGCCGGACCGTGGACGTTTTCATTCTGCAAGCATCAGGCACGGAGGGCCGCCTGCATGCCCCCCAGATTTGCCGTTCAGCCCTGCCCCCTCAGGGCCTCCAACAGGTGCTGCATATCGGGCGGAATGGGGGCTTCGAACCGCATCGGCTCACCCGAAACCGGGTGATCGAACCCCAGCACCTGCGCGTGCAGCGCCTGGCGGGGAAAGGATTGCACCGCGTCTTGCGCCGCCTGAGACACCGTACGCGGCAGTTTGCGCCGCCCGCCATAGGTCGGATCACCGATCAGCGAATGGCCCGCATGGGCCATATGCACCCTGATCTGGTGGGTGCGGCCAGTTTCCAGCCAGCATTCCAGCAAGGATGCGACCGGCGGCATGCCGAAGGTTTCGACGATCCGTGCCCGCGTCACCGCGTGCCGCCCGCCCTGGAACAGCACCGCCTGCCGCTGGCGGTCGGTCTTGTGCCGCGCCAGATGGGTGGTGATCTTCATGATATTGCCAGGCTCGAAATTTACGCCTTTGACGCCGCGCACGCGCGGATCGTTGGCATCGGGCGCGCCGTAAACGACCGCCTTGTAATAGCGCTCGACCGTGTGCGCCTCGAACTGGGCAGCAAGGCCGTGATGGGCGCGGTCGGATTTGGCGACCACCAGCAAACCGCTGGTATCCTTGTCGATCCGGTGGACGATGCCGGGCCGTTTCGCGCCGCCCACACCGGACAGCGTGTCGCCGCAATGGTGCAGCAGGGCGTTGACCAGCGTGCCGCCGGGGCTGCCGGGGGCCGGATGCACCACCAAGCCGGCGGGCTTGTTGATGACGATCAGGTCGTCGTCTTCATAGATCACGTCCAGTGGGATGTCTTCGGGGCCGATATGGCTTTCCGTGGCTTCCGGGACGGTGATTTCCACGATGTCGTCCTCGGCCACGCGGGCCTTGGGGTCGGTCGCCACCGCGCCGTTCAGCGTCACCAGACCCTCGGCGATCAACCGCCCCAGACGGGTGCGCGACAGCGATGCATCTTGGGGCACGTCACGCGCCAGCGCCTTGTCCAGCCGTTTGGGCGGGTCGGCATGGATGCGGACGGACAGGCGGGATGTGTTCATCGGGGAAACCTCGGGCCCGCGCATGGGCGATATTGCGACATTGTTGTATCCGCGCCTTCTACCCATCGCTGCGCGGCTTGTCACCCGTCGCAGGAAAATTGAAGCCTTGTATATACGACTGATCGACATTGCAGTAACAAGACATATAACCGACCAGACTGGCATCATGGCAGACAAGAAGAAATCAAAGAAGAAAGACCTGAAGGACAGCCAACTGATCATCAGGATCGGCGCGTCCGACAGGGACCGGTTCGTGGCCCTGTGCGATCAGCTGGATACCAGCGCCGCGCGGGAAATCCGCCGGTTCATCCGCGATTTTCTGGCCGAGCATGAGGCGAACTCCTGATCGGCGACACGCCCCGTTCACAGCCTGCCCCTCACCAGCATAGCCGAAAACGCTCGAATCGGTCGCGCCAATCCGGTGGCGGCGCGGTTGCCTGCTCGGATGGATGCGAAAAACCCCCGAATGCCCTGCCATCGCGCAATCCTGCGCGGACATACGCAACACGGGCGTTTCAACGTCTAAGCGGTTCGGGAAAAATGGTACCGCCTCCCTGGCTTGAACAGGGGACCTCTGGATCCACAATCCAGCGCTCTAACCAACTGAGCTAAGGCGGCACTGGCGGGGGATTTATCCCCCCCTGACGGTGAATGCAAGCCTGTTAAAGATCAATTTCCCAGCTTTGTTCAACAAGATCGGTGCCAAAGCTGCGAACCGGGCGCGATGCGGTGCAGCGCCAGCCCTGCGCGGCGTATAATGCACAGGCCGCGCGGTGCGACTCGTGGGTCCAAAGCCGCATCTGGCGGTATCCCCTGGCCCGCGCCCATTCCATGCATTCATGCAGCAACCGTTTGCCCAGCCCCTGCCCCTGCCCCCCCCCCCCCCCCCCGCGCCGCGCGGTCCACGTAGAACAGGCGCAGCTTGGCAACCCCGGGCGTGCCCTCTTGCACGCTTGCCAATCAAGACCGAACCCGATAGCACACTTCCCTGATCTGGAAGCGGAGGCCCCCATGGGTATCGACACCGAACGCGACATCGAAGCAAACCTGCAAATCGGCCCCACCGATCAGGGCATGGTCCGTATCTTCATCGAGGCTGACGGCGTCGAGGTGCCGATGGATTTCGACCCGGAAGAGGCAGAAGAGATCGCAGAGGAAATCCGCGCCGCAGCCGCTGCCGCCCGCGCAGTCAAGTAATCACCCCAAGCCAAGCCGCGCATCGGGATCGCGTAGCGCATGCAGCCGCCGCGCCGCATGATGGGCGAACTTCTGCATCAATGCCTTGCGCCGCGCCCCCGCCAGCCTTATTTCCGGCCCCATGCGGATGATGTCCGCGTCATAGGCATCGGCCAGCATCAACCCCGTATCATCGGGTAGCAGATCGGTCGGGAAATCCGAATCCACGGCCCAGAAATAGCGGTCGCACCATTCCAGGTAATTCTGCCACTTGGAATCGGTCTGGAAATCGGCACGACAGGATTTGCATTCGACCAGCCAGAATTCGCCCTTCGGTCCCAGCGCCATCACATCGACGCGCAGGCCCTTTGCGGGCACGAATTCCTCGATACAGGCGAAGCCATGGCTGGCAAGGTGCCGCGCGACACCGCGTTGCAAAAGCTGTCCGGGCTGCATTGTCGAAATCTCCATAACTGCAATTATGGACAAAACATGAACAAACGCAAGGGCCCGCGCCGCGCGCGCTTTTCAAAAACCTTTCGCATCGCCTCTTGCCGCAGGCCGGTCGCCGCACTAAGTCTGAAAGTGGCGGGTGCTGCTCTTCGCGTTACTCGGTTGCATTCCGGTGGCCTTAAGCAATTCCGAGGGAGCTGGCTCTGTTCTGGCCCTGGCCTGATTACCTGGCGCCCACCTGTACATACAGGTCCTCGGGAATGAGATAACCATACGGTCGCTGCGGGCCCGCCACTTTTCCCAATGCCCCCATTGTCACCGCGTAGGCATACGCGCGGCACGAAAGAAAAGGACGCCCGAGGGGGACGTCCAATTCTCGCATGAATTCTGGAGGGTGTGCTTTAAAGACGCTTGTACTGTCCGGCTTTCGCGGGCGCTTCGGCGCGGACGCGGATCATCTTGGTGGTGTCCACCCGGATCGGAATCTTGCGGCCACCGCGCGGGCCATCGTCATCGTCATCCTTCATCCGCATAACGGCGATGGCGAATTGCACACCGGCAAAGACGATGCCATTGGCAAGCCACAGGATGAAGACGGCCAGCAGGCCGGAATCGGAATGGGCGACAAGATGCCAAAGGTTCGCCACGTTGAACCACAGCAGCATACCGACAAACAGCGCGGCAATACCGAAACCGATGGCCACGTTGATGATATACATTCGGATGAGCTTTGGCATGGTGCGTCCTCCGGGCAGCTTCACGGTTCAAGGTATCCTTTTCCCAGCAGATAACAAGGGCAAGCCTGCGAAAAAGGCATTTCTTGCGCCTCTCCGCCGCTTTTCCGTGTGAATCGTGAATGGCCGGGCTTGCCCGCCCCGGCTTTCGGCCTAGCTGCGCCTTCAACGGGCCAAATATGGCCGTGGTCGCCAAGGACAGCACCCTCATGCCCACCACACTCGCAGATATCGAGGACATGATCGCCCGCATCGCCCTAGGCGACCGCAACGCCTTTTCCGCATTGCACGACGCCACCAGCGCGAAACTTTTCGGCACCTGCCTGCGTATCTTGAAGGACAGGGCCATTGCAGAGGACGTTCTGCAAGTGATCTACATGAAGGTCTGGCGTCACGCCGACCGCTACGCAAGCAACGGGACAAGCCCGATGACATGGCTGATCACAATCGCGCGCAACAGCGCCATCGACCGCTTGCGCCGCATTCGCGCAACGGCCGAGATCGGCGCAGAGCCTGATGAAAACCTGCCCGCCTCTGGCCCGACGCCGGAACAGGCGGCCATCGCACGGTCAGAGGCGGGCAAGATCACCGAATGCCTTGATGAACTGGAACCGGACCGCGCCGGCGCGGTGCGCGGCGCCCATCTGGACGGGCTAAGCTATGCCGACCTGGCCCAGCGCCATGCGGTGCCGTTGAACACGATGCGGACATGGCTGCGTCGCAGTTTGCAAAGCCTGCGGGAGTGTATGGCCCAATGACCGATCCCCCGCTTTCCCCCGACCTGCCCGATGACCGCCAGCTGGCAGCGGAATACGTGCTGCGCCTTCTGCCCCCCGATCAACACGCCACGTTCGAGGCACGGCTGGAGGCAGAGCCGGCCCTGCGCGCGCAGGTCGCCGAATGGACCACCCGGCTGGCCGGGATGAACGCCGAATTTCCCGATATCGCCCCGCGCACCGCCGTCAAATCCGCGCTGCGAACACGCATGTTCGGGACCGAAGCGCGTCGCCGTCGCCCCTCGCTGCTGCAACGGCTGGGGCTGTGGCAGGGGCTGTCCTTTGCGTCGCTCGCGCTGGCGGGGGTCATGGCCTGGCAACTGGCACAGCCCCCTGCCCCGACCACGCCCGCGCCGCTTTACGTGTCTGAAATCACGGCCGAGGATCAAAGCCTGTGGTTGCTGGCGGTCTATGATTCCGGCACCGCCGAATTGCGCCTGACCCGCACCGATGGCTCCGCGCCCGCTGGCCGCGTGCTGGAACTGTGGGGGATCAAGGGCGACAATGCCCCTGTCTCGCTTGGGGTGTTGCCGGATGCGGGGGCGTCCTCGGTTGTCCTGCCCGACCCCCTGCGCGGCAGCGTCACGGATCTGGTTCTGGCCATCACCGACGTGCCGCTGGGCGGCGCGCCGGGGGGCAATCCCACCGGGTCGGTGTTGGCCGTGGGTCACGGTGACCGAACTGTAACCCGACATACAACGAAAAAGGGCGGGCCAGCGGCCCACCCTTTTGAATGTCTCATAAAACGTAGAAGGCCTAGAACGCCTGCGGCTGCGCCTCGCGCGCCATGTGATCCAGCACGGCATTGACGAATTTCGGCTCTTTTCCTTCGGGAAAGAACGCCTGCGCCACGCCGACATATTCCACGATCACCACCTTGGGCGGGGTTTCGGCCATCACCAGTTCGGCCCCGGCGGCGCGGAACAGCGCGCGCAGGGTCGGGTCGATCCGGTCGATCGGCCATTTCGCCACCAATGCGCGGTCGGTCATCTGGTCGATCTTCGCCTGCCAGTTGACGGCATTTTCCAGCAAGGCGGAAAACAGGACGGGGTCGCCCTCCTGCATCTCGTCGCCCTCATAGATCGCACCGAAACGGTGATCCAGAAATTCGCTGCGCACGGATGGCACGGATTGGGCGGAATGTTCCATCTGGAACAGCGCCTGCACGGCATACAGCCGCGAGGCAGAGCGCATCTTGCGTTTCGCGTTGCCGGAAAGCGGTTTCGGGGCCGCGCCTTCGCGGTTGTCGGTGTCGTCGGTCATGCGGTGGGTTTACCCTTGGCTGCGCCCGCGATTTGGTATTCGTCACTGGCGGGGGTGAACCCCACCCCTTTGCGGGCAGCGCCCCACTTACGTTCCAACGCGACCAGATGCAAGGCCGCAGCCGCCGCGCCGCCGCCCTTGTTCTGATCCGACGGATCGGCGCGCACTTCGGCCTGTTTGCGGGTCTCGACCGTCAGGATGCCATTGCCGATGCACAGCCCCTGAAGACCCAGCAGGGTGATGCCCCGGCTGGAATCGTTGCAAACCGTGTCGTAATGCGTGGTCTCGCCGCGAATGACGCAGCCGATGGCGACATAGCCATCGAAATTGCTCATCCGTTCGGCCATGCCGATGGCGGTGGGCACTTCCAATGCGCCGGGCACTTCGATCAGGTCATGGGTTGCGCCCCATGCCTCGATCTCGGCGCGGGCGCCGGCGATCATGTTGTCGGCGATGTCCTTGTAGTAAGGCGCGACCACGATCAGGATCTTAACCGGCTTGTCGAAAGACCCGCGCGGCAGGATGTAATGTTGTTCGGCGGTGGCCATGGCTTAGTGCCCCCCTTCGATCCGGCGCGTGCCGGTGATTTCCAGACCATATGCCTCCAGCCCGACGACCTTGGGCGTGGGCGAATTGGTCAGCAGTTCCAGCTTGTGAAGACCAAGCGAGGACAGGATCTGCGCCCCCAGCCCGTATTGGCGCAGGGTTTGCGGGCTGACCTCGCCATCGGCGTCCAGCTTCATATGGGTGTCGCGCAGCAGCACGACAATGCCGCGCCCCTCGGCGGCGATCTGTTTCATCGAGCCGGAGAATTCGAACGCCCGCCCCGGCTCGCCGACACCGACCATATCCTTCAGCGGGTCCAGCGCGTGCATCCGCACCAGCACCGGATCGTCACCGGAAATGTCGCCCTTGATCAGGGCGATATGTTCGGCCCCCTGGGTTTCATCAGTGTAAATGCGCATCTGCCATGCGCCGCCGAATTCCGATTGCACGGTTTCTTCGGCGCGAACCTTGACCAGATTATCATGGCGGCGGCGATAGGCGATCAGGTCGGAAATCGTGCCGATTTTCAGCCCGTGCAACTGCGCGAAGGCCACCAGGTCGGGCAGTCGCGCCATGTCGCCGTCTTCCTTCATGATCTCGCAGATCACGCCTGACGGGTTCAGCCCCGCAAGGCGCGACACGTCTACGGCGGCCTCGGTATGGCCGGCGCGGACCAGCACGCCGCCTTCGCGGGCGCGCAGCGGAAAGACATGGCCGGGGGTGGCGATGTCCTGCTGGCCTTTGCCCGCGTCAATCGCCACGGCGATGGTGCGCGCGCGGTCATGTGCGCTAATGCCGGTGGAAACCCCTTCGCGCGCCTCGATGGACACAGTGAAGTTGGTTTCGTGCCTGCTGGAGTTCTGCGAGGACATCAGCGACAGGCCCAGCGCATCCACGCGCTCGCCCGTCAGGGTCAGGCAGATCAGCCCGCGCCCGTGCTTGGCCATGAAATTCACCGCCTCGGGCGTGGCCATCTGCGCAGGGATCACCAGATCGCCCTCGTTCTCGCGGTCCTCGTGGTCCACAAGGATGAACATGCGCCCGTTGCGCGCATCTTCGATGATATCCTCGATCGGGGAAATGGCATCGCGCCAGTTCTCTTCGACGGGACCGGGTGTTTCATAAGGAACGGTGTCAGACATTGTGCCCCCCTGTCAGCAGTTGGCGTCGGGATACCCCAAGCCCCGCATATATGCCAGAGGGACGACACGTCGCGGTTTACGCGCGTCAGATCGAAGGACAAAAACGAACTGCGCCCGGCTCCTCCTCCAAAGCCGGGCGCAGCGTGCGGGACAGGCCGAACCGCCCTCCCGCAAAGGACACCTGACAATGCCCCGTCCCGCCACGCGGGCCGAAAAGCATACAGGTGCATCCAAGAGCGCCTTCAAAGGGCCACGAACGCGACCCTTTGTTAGCTTTACGCCGCAGAACAGGCACCTGCATTGATACGGATCAACGAAAGGTCAGCTTGCGTGCCCGGCCTCAGCCCTTGGGGAATTGCCACAGCGCGGGGATGAAACGATACCCCTCGCCCTCGCGCATCACATGGCCGACGCCGGGGAACGGGAAGTGATAGCCCAGCACCGACATCCGGTCAGCGGCGGCCATATCCAGCAGACGCTTGCGCGTCGCCACGGTCAGATCGCCATCGTGATCGAAGCCGTTATACCATTCGGGCCGTTCGAAATTGGTATGGATATGCGACATGGAATCGCCCAGCGCCATCAGTTGCTTGCCATCCGATTCCACGACCAGGCTCATATGGCCGGGGGTGTGTCCGGGGGTATCGATCAGGCGGATGCCCGGCGCGACCTCGTGACCGTCCTTGGCCAGCGCCCATTCCACCCCGTCCACGGAAATGGAATTCACCGCGCCCACGACGAATTGCTGTTCGGCCGCTTCGACCTTGTTCACCAGGTCGTCCTGCATCCAATAGGCATGCTCCGCCTCGCCCATCACGTATTCCGCGTCGGGAAAAATCGCCTCGTCGAAATCGTCGCGGATGCCCCAGATGTGATCGGGGTGGGCATGGGTGATGACCACATGGGTGATCTCGGACGGGTCCACGCCTGCCGCTTCCATATTGGCCAGCAGTTGCCCCGTGGTGTCGAACCAGCGGTTGCCGGACCCGACATCGACCAGCACCTTGGCGTCGCCCAGTTCTACCAACAGGTGGTTGGTGTGCGAATAGCCCTGCTCCGGCGTCAGGAAATGCGCCTCAAGGAAGGCTGCGACCTCGGCATGATCGGCATTCACGCCGAGCCCCGTGGTCGGCATGGAAAAATACCCGTCCGACAGGATGGTCAGCTTCGCCTCGCCAAGCGTGAAACGGAAATGCGCGGGGTTCGCGCCTGCGGGCGCGCCAAGCTGCGCACGCGCGGCGGCGGGCAGAGCAAAGGCCGGGGCCATGGCGGCCAGTTTCAGAATATCGCGGCGGCTGGGACGTAGAAGCGTCATCGGTTATCCTCCCTTGGAATTTGCAGTGATACTGCCCGTTTGCGGAACGCAATGCAATTCGTGAATATGTCAGCTTCCGGCTGCGCGGAAGGGTGCCTCCGGCGGGAGTATTTCGGGCAAAATGAAAGCGCGGGTCAGGAAAATTCCGCCAGCCGCGCGACGTAACGGGCCAGCGTGTCGATCTCAAGGTTCACCTTGTCGCCCATGCCCACATCGCCCCAAGTGGTCATTTCCTTGGTATGCGGGATGAAGTTGATGCCGAAATCACAGCCATCCACCGCATTCACGGTCAGTGATGTGCCGTTCAGCGCGACCGATCCCTTGGGGGCGATGAACCGCGCCAGGGATTCGGGCGCGCGCAGGGTGACGCGGGTGCTGTCACCGTCATCCTCGGTGCCGACCACCTCTGCCACGCCATCGACATGGCCCGACACGATATGGCCGCCCAGTTCGTCACCGACCTTCAGGGCGCGTTCAAGATTTACGCGCTTGCCCACGGACCACGCCGACAGGTTGGTTTTCGACACGGTTTCGGCCGAGATATCGACGTCGAACCAGCCTTTCGGATCGTCCCCCTTGGCGACCACGGTCAGGCAGACCCCGTCGCAGGCGATGGACGCGCCCAGATCGACGCCAGCCATGTCATAGCCGCAGGAAATCCGCGCGCGCAGGTCGCCGCGCTGCTCCAACGCTTCGATCCGGCCAATATCGGTGATGATGCCTGTGAACATGGGTGCCTCCAATTCCTTTGCCCCAGACGTAACCGCACCACCCCGCCCCTGCAAGAGCCGCCATTTCCAGCCTTATTTTTGCCGAAGATTTGCGTTAACGGTTTGTTGCGAATGTAGCGCGTAACGATAGGCATGACAGAACCCGTGACCCAGAGCCCCGACACCCCTCGTGTTTTCCTGTTCTTGCAGGGGCCGCACGGGCCGTTCTTTCATAAGCTGGCCAAGATGCTGCGGCTTGCGGGGGGCACGGTGTGGCGCGTGGGGTTCAACGCCGGGGACCGGGCCTTCTGGTTCGACCGGGACAGCTATATCCCCTATCGCGGTGCGCAAGATGACTGGCCCGCGACCTTTGCCGCGCTGGTGCAGGCAAAGGGCGTGACCGACATCGTGCTTTACGGCGACACCCGGCCGATCCATGCCACGGCCGCCGCACAGGCCCGCGCCATGGGCCTGACCGTTCATGTATTCGAGGAAGGCTATTTGCGCCCCTACTGGGTGACCTATGAACGCGGCGGATCGAACGGGCATTCGCGGCTGATGAGCATGAACGTGCCGGACATGCGCAAGGCGCTGGCGCAATCGGACATGGACAGCGCCCTGCCGCCCGCGAAATGGGGCGACATGCGCCACCATGTGTTCTACGGCGCGCTGTATCATTGGTTCGTGATGTTCCGGAACGGGCAGTATCGCAATTTCCGCCCGCATCGCGACCTGACCGTGGCCGCCGAATTTCGCCTGCACCTGTCGCGCCTTCTGACCATGCCACTGCACGCGATCGAACGCCGTGCCGCGACGCTGCGCATCCGATACGGCGGCTTTCCCTATCACCTGTGCCTTTTGCAACTGGAACATGACAGTTCGTTCCAGAAACACTCGCCCTTCTCGACAATGACCGAATTCCTGGAACTGGTGCTGAACGGCTTTGCCGAGGGCGCGCCGCGTCACCATCACCTTGTGATAAAGGCACACCCACTGGAAGATGGCCGCGTGCCGGTGAAACGTGAAATCAAGCGCATCGCGCGTGATCTGGGTATTGAAGGCCGCGTGCATTTCGTGCGCGGCGGCAAGTTGGCGCAACTTCTGGGCGAGGCGCGCAGCGCCGTTACCGTCAATTCCACTGCGGGCCAGCAGGTGCTGTGGCGCGGCATCCCGATCAAGGTGTTCGGCGATGCGGTCTATGCCCAGCCAGAATTCGTCTCGACGCAGCCGCTGCCCGACTTCTTCAAGGGCGCGGCGCGCCCCGACCGCAAGGCCTATGCCGATTACCGGCGGTTCCTGCTGGAAACCTCGCAGATTCCGGGGGGCTTTTACTCGGCCGGTGGCCGCAGGCAGTTGATGCGCCACGTGGTCGATATGATGCTGTCGCCCGAAGACCCCTATGATGCGCTGAAATCCGGCACCGCGGCCCCACGGCAACAGTTGCGCCTCGTCAACTGAGGGGTGCATCGTGACCCACTGGATTTTCTCTACGGATTCCGGTAGCTTCGCACAAAATACGTCTGCAAAAGACGATCCGAGGCAGAATAAAAACAGGTCGAGGAGACCGTGCAGTGAAACTCCAAGCCAACCGCTGGGCGCGGTCCGTCGCCCTTGTTGCGGCCGTATCCGTGGTCGCGTCCTGTGGCATGCTGCCCCGCACCGGCCCCACCAAACGTGAAATCTATGCCGGATCGGTCCAGCGCGAAGGCGACGCTTTCGTCGTGGCCGTGAACGACCGCGTGACACGGGCCGCCGCCGTGGTCCCCGCACTTGGCTTTTCCGACGCATTCAAGAACGCAAGCAGCCTGGACAGCGACACGATCCGCCCGGGCGACACGCTGGGCCTGACCATCTGGGAAAACGTCGATGACGGGTTGCTGGCAGGCGAAGGCGCCAATTCCACCGTGCTGGAAGAAGTGCAGGTCGATGGGGCCGGTTTCATCTTTGTGCCCTACGCGGGCCGCATCCGCGCCGCTGGCAACACGCCCGAGGCGCTGCGCCGCATCATCACCGCCAAGCTGGACGAACAAACCCCTGACCCGCAGGTGCAGGTGCGCCGGCTTGCAGGTGACGGATCGACCGTATCGCTGGTCGGTTCGGTCGGCGGTCAGGGTGTCTATGCCATTGAACGCCCCACTCGTATGCTGTCGTCGATGCTGGCCCGTGCGGGCGGCGTCACGATCGAGCCGGAGATTGCCCAGATCACCGTGATACGTGGCGATCAACGATCAAAGGTCTGGCTGCAAGACCTTTATAAGGACCCGCGTTTCGACATCGCGCTGCGCGGCGGCGACCGTATCCTGGTCGAGGAGGACAGCCGCGCCTTTACCGCACTGGGCGCGACCGGCAGCCAGAACCGCGTACCCTTCGAACATCAATCCCTGTCCGCGCTGGAAGCCATCGCACAGGTCGGCGGGCTGTTGTCCAACGCAGCCGATCCCAAAGGCGTGTTTATCCTGCGCAACGAGGCATCCGAGGTCGCGAACCAGGTGCTGGCCCGTAACGACCTGGAAGGGGCGCAGCGCATGATCTACGTGCTGGACCTGACCAAGCCCAACGGCATGTTCATGGCCCGCGATTTCGTGATCCGTGACGGCGACACGCTTTATGTGACCGAAGCGCCGTTCACCCAGTGGAACAAGGCGATTTCGGCCCTGACCGGCTCTTTGGGGTCCGTCAATACGCTGAACACCGCGTTCGGGAACTAAGGCCCGTGCCGCAAGGCCATCCAGATACAGCCGCCGGTGCGCCCAAGCCCCGGCGGCTTTTCTATTACAATGCGGGCTTCCTGACGCAGGCCCGCATCCGGCGCATCCTTTCGCTTGCCGGATACGACCTGACCCTTGGCCCGACGCATGGCAAACCCTCCGATCAGGACCTGATCGCGGTATGGGGCCATTCCCCCTATGCCGCGCGGGGCGAGGCCGTGGCGGCGGAAACCGGCACCCCCATTGTCCGGATCGAGGATGCCTTGCTGCGCTCGCTTCATCCCGGGCGCGCGGGCGATCCGCCGATGGGGCTGACCATCGACCACGGCGGCATGCATTTCGACCCCTCGCAACCTTCGGATCTGGAACGGCTGCTATCCGAACATCCGCTGGACGACAGCGCCCTGCTGGCCCGCGCCCGCGGCTGCATGGCCCGCCTGACCGAGGCCGAGATCAGCAAGTATAATGACTTTGACCCCGCCGCCCCGCTGCCCGACCCTGGCTATGTGCTGGTGATCGACCAGACCCGCGGCGACGCCTCTGTCACCCATGGCCGCGCCGATGCGAATACCTTTCGCGAGATGTTGTATTGGGCGCAGGAAAACCACCCGAACCATCCGATCATCATCAAGACCCATCCCGAAACGCAGCAGGGCCACCGCGAGGGGTATTTCTCGCAGGCCGATGCCACAGGCCGCATCAGCCTTTGCGACGCGCCGGTCAGCCCCGTTGCCCTGCTGCACGGGGCCGTCGCCGTTTATACCGTGTCATCTGGAATGGGGTTCGAGGCGATCTGCGCCGACCATCGCCCGCATGTCTTCGGCATGCCCTTCTATGCCGGCTGGGGCCTGACCGAGGATCACCAGATCATCCCCCGCCGCGCCCGCAACCTGACCCGCGCGCAACTGTTCGCGGGGGCGATGCTGGAATATCCCACTTGGTATGACCCGTTCCGCGATCGACTGTGCAATCTGGAAACCGTGATCGACAACCTGGAGGCAGAGGCACGCTGCTGGCGCGAGGACCGGCCTGGCTGGCAGGCCACCGGAATGCGCACTTGGAAGCGCGCGCCGCTGAACCAGTTCTTCGGGCGGCACAAACCGGTGCGCTTTACCAATCGCCCCGACCCCGCGCGCGGGCCTGTCATGGCATGGGGCACCAGCCCCGCGCCGGACATGGCATACAGGGTCGAAGACGGGTTCCTGCGCTCGTGCGGGCTGGGGGCCGATTTGGTCGCGCCCCTGTCGCTGGCACTGGACGATCTGGGGCTGTATTACGATCCCTCCCGCCCCACGCGGCTGGAACAGCTGATCGCCAAACGCGCACAGCTGCGGCCCGATCAACAGATCCGCGCAGAACGGTTGATCGCCTATCTGAACCGGCACAACCTGACCAAATACAATCTTGCGGGCGATGCGCCCGTCCTGCCCGAAGGCCACAAAATCCTGGTCCCCGGACAGGTCGAGGATGACGCCTCGATCCGGCTTGGTTGCGACCAGATCAACACCAACCTTGCCCTGCTGGCCAAGACCCGCGCCGACAATCCCGACGCGGTAATCCTTTACAAACCCCACCCCGATGTCGAGGCAGGCCTGCGCCCCGGCGCCTTGGGCGCGGATGCCCTGCAATATGCCGATATGATCATGGAAAACGCCGATCCGGCCGCCCTGCTGGACCAGGTCCAAGCCGTCTGGACCATGACATCGGCCATGGGGTTCGAGGCGCTGCTGCGCGGCACCTCCGTCACCACGCTTGGCAGCCCGTTCTACACCGGCTGGGGTCTGACCCGCCACCTTGGCCCTGCCCTGCCGCGCCGCATCGCGCGCCCGTCCTTGCTGGGCCTCGCCCATGCGGCGCTGATAGACTATCCGCGCTATCATGATCCGGTCACGAACGCCCCCGCCCCGGTCGAGGTGATCGCCGAAAGGCTGGCCACCGGCACCCTGCCCCGGCCATCGCGTGCCAATCGCACCCTTGCAAAATTGCAAGGCTGGGCCGCTGCATATGCGTGGATCTGGCGCAAATAGTCAAAACCACAGCGCGCCCTGCACGATGCGTTCAAAGCTGTCTTTGTTCTAAGACTTTTTCAGCCCGCGCAACGGAACAGTCGGGCCTTAGACCCGATCCCACATATGCAGCACATCCCCGCCCACGGGGCGGCTGTCGTGCAGCGTGAAACGCGGTGCCTCGGCCAAACGGCCCAAGCCCATCGCGCCGATCGCGGGCAGCCCCTCTGCCCCTATGGTCACCCCGGCGGTGAACCCCAACAAACGGTCCACCATGTCGCGGGCCAGCAGCCCCGCCGCCAGCGCCGCGCCGCCCTCGCAAAACACCGAGGTCAGACCGCGCTTGCCCAGTTCCGTCAGGACCGAACGGATATCAAGCTGCCGCCCCTCCAAGCCGCAACGCAGCAAGACCGCGCCCAACCCCTCCCATGCGTCGCACAAGGCCCGGTCGGCATCGGGGCCATGACAAATCCAGACGGGAATATCCTTGGCGGTGCGGGCCAGTTGCCCCAGCAAGGGCAGGTCCAACCGGCGCGAAACGACAACGCGCACCGGCTGGCGCACGTCGCCCATGCCGCGCACGGTCAGCATTGGGTCATCAATCCGTGCCGTGCCCGCGCCGACCATCACCGCATCGTGGCGCGCGCGCATGGCATGCACCTCGCGCCGCGCATCCGGTCCGGTGATCCATTGGCTTTCGCCGGTGGCCGTGGCGATGCGCCCATCGAAACTCGACGCCAGCTTCAAGGTCACAAGCGGGCGGCCCTGTTCGCGGTTCAGGAAAAATCCGGCCAGATCGCGACCCGCCTCGCCGCGCCGCAGCCCCGTGTCCACCGCCAGCCCCGCCTCGCGCAACCGCGCGAACCCGCGGCCCGAAACACGCGGATCACTGTCTTCTACAGACGCAACCACGCGGGAAATCCCTGCATTTATCAGCGCCTCGGCGCAGGGCGGGGTCGCGCCATGATGGCTGCATGGTTCAAGCGAGACATAGGCCGTACCGCCACGCGCCGCCGCACCGGCCTGGGCCAGCGCAACCGCCTCGGCATGGGGGCGGCCGCCGGGCTGGGTCCAGCCCCGCCCGACGATCCGGCCATCATTGACAATAACGCAACCGACCGCCGGATTGGGCCAGCATTGCCCCTGCCCGCGCCGCCCAAGGGACAGCGCAAGCGCCATAAAACGGTCATCCGCGGCAGTCCGCATCTTGCCCTAGCCTTCGGGTTCGATATCGGGCCGCAATTCGCTGACGAATTTGTCGAAATCCTCGGCCGCCTGGAAGTTCTTGTAAACGCTGGCAAAACGCACATAGGCCACGGTGTCGATGCGGGCCAATGCCTCCATCACGATCTCGCCGATGGTTTTCGACGGGATATCCGTCTCGCCCATCGACTCCAACCGGCGCACAATGCCGCTGATCATCTGGTCGATCCGCTCCGGATCGACGGGGCGTTTCTGCATTGAGGTGCGGATCGAGCGTTCCAGCTTGTCACGGTCGAAATCCTCGCGACGGCCATTCGACTTGATCACCACCAGATCGCGCAACTGCACGCGCTCATAGGTCGTGAACCGGCCTCCGCAAGCCGGACAAAACCGCCGGCGACGAATCGAAACGTGATCCTCCGCAGGGCGAGAATCTTTAACCTGAGTATCAATATTTCCGCAAAACGGGCAGCGCATCGGCCGTCCCCCCTTTTCTTCTCTGCCTCTCGGGTTATGGGTCTGTCGCCCAGTTATCCACAGGCACTATATGGGAGCCGCAAAGTTTTGGGTAGGGCTTTGTTCACCACGCTAGATGAAGCGTAGCACGCGGGACTCACCCCGCGACATGCGCCGCAACCTGTCGGGTAGTGGCGCTGCAGGATGTAGCGTGACACGGTTTTTTTCAGAGTTTGACAGAGATGTTTTCAGCAGAGCGTTTTTGCTGATCCGTGGCTTTGGGCTGCGTTTATGGGCCATTCCCCGACATTGCAACACGCCCCGACTGTCTCGACCCGCGTCCTGAACCGGGACGCGGCTCCGGCTGGCGGCGGTCTGCAACGGACCTCGACGTCCGCCGCAAGTGTTTAAAACGCGCTGTCCGAGACGGGGTTTAAACACCCTTTAAACACCCTTTAAACACCCCTTTCACCATCTGCCGTGGATCATCGCACCTGCTTCGCCTGTTCGGTCGGGCAGGAAAGTCTGGGCAAAACACCCGGACTGGTGATCCGAGGCCGATTGTCTAGAACAACGCAATGACGGCTTTCAGCTGTGGTTTCAACGGGTCGCTGCAACACAGGCCTCAAACTTCTCTGCCGGTGTATGATATTGCAAGGTCTTTCTGGGGCGCTCGTTGAGCTGGCGTGC
>Ga0209121_10000157_pt1 | contig 68425 bp, 56 predicted proteins | sample Cruoilmetagenom3_FD_187292 | JGI IMG/M metagenome (GOLD analysis project Ga0209121, IMG submission 187292) | Oil polluted marine microbial communities from Coal Oil Point, Santa Barbara, California, USA - Sample 3 (SPAdes) (version 2) | ecosystem: Environmental > Aquatic > Marine > Oil seeps ...
GCGGCGGGGTTGTAGGTTTTTTCCATAGGGATTGGGTCGTTTCTAGAATGAGTGGTGAAGAAATAAAGCCGATCATTATACAACGATTTTCGGCTTGATGATGCCCGTTATTTATGATGGCAAGCGGCCCAAAGCCGAGTGTTTACTGGGCGGGGGCAGAGATATTGTGTGTTTTAAGTTCACAGTCTTGGTTTTTGTAAAAACGGTAGTGTTTTCGCAGCAGTGCGCGTTTATCTTCATTGCTGGGAACGATCTCTGCAAGCCGTGCAAAACGTGCATAAAAGGCGGGGATTTCTTCAGCGAGATTAATCAATACGTCGGCCTGATGAGAGGTGTCAGGCGCATAGCTGATAAGAACGGGGGAATAAACAGGTTTTTTTTCTTGGGGAGGGGCCGTTTGAGGCGCGTCTTCTTGAGGAATAATCTCGTGGGGTATAAACGCGTCGGCACGAAAGCTCCATAATAAATGGTCTATGCGTTCAGCGTGCTGAGGATCTTCCACATGAAGATAGACGCTTTGTTTGTTGCGGTAGAGCTGAGCCACCAAGCGGCAGACAAAGTGCTGCTCCGCTTGGTGTGCGCTTTCTTCCAAAAGATAAAAATCAACTTGTGGCATAGCAGTGGAGCGGGCCTTTTAGTTAGCTGCAGCGTTAATCAGGTACTGCGTTAGCATCGCAACTGGGCGTCCTGTGCCGCCTTTCTTTTCTCCACCACTCACCCAAGCGGTACCCGCAATATCCAGGTGAGCCCAGGAGTAATCCTTGGTGAACCGAGAAAGGAAACAGGCGGCGGTGATGGAGCCTGCAGGGCGACCGCCGATGTTGGCAATGTCTGCGAAAGGGCTTTTTATTTGATCTTGGTATTCATCCCACATGGGCATAGGCCAGCCTCGGTCACTGATATCTTTGCCGGCATCGATAATGGCGCCTGTCAGGTCTTCATCATTGCTATAGACAGCACTTGCATGGGCGCCCAGGGCGATTACGCAGGCACCCGTCAGGGTGGCAATATCAATTACATGGGCAGGATTGTATTTTGCTGCATAGGTGAGGGCATCACACAGAATAAGACGGCCTTCTGCATCGGTATTAAGAATTTCCACAGTTTTACCCGACATGGTTTTGACAATGTCACCAGGGCGACAGGCACCACCACTGGGCATGTTTTCAACTGCGGGAACGATGCCGACGACATTGATGGCTAGGCCAAGTTCTGCCAGGGCTTGCATGGTGCCAAAAACGGATGCCGCACCGCACATGTCATATTTCATTTCATCCATGCCTGCACCGGGTTTAAGGGAGATGCCGCCACTATCGAAAGTGACACCCTTGCCCACTAGGACCTCTGGCTTGTCGCCTTTTTTTCCACCGTTGTATTGCATGATGATGAGTTTTGCAGGTTGGTCGCTACCCTGGCTAACCGCTAGAAGGGAATTGAGGCCTTGTTTTTTTAGCTCGGCGTCAGAGAGAACCTGTGTACTGACGGACTTGAACTGGCGGGAAAGCTTACGTGCCTCATTGGCCAAATAGGTAGGATTGCAGATATTGCCGGGCAGGTTGCCCAGATCTTTTGCGAGGCAGATGCCGCCAGCAATGGCTTTGCCTTGCTCCAGCCCCTTTTGTGCCGCTTTATTGTTGGGAGTCAGGTAAAAGTGTTTTTTTGGCTCGGCCTTTTTCTTTTTGGGTTTTTCTTTGAACTGGTCGAAAGCATAAAGAGTTGCTTCCTGAGCTTGAGTGGCGAGACACAGTTTTGTTTGTTCACTGGTGCCGTTGACACTCAGTTCAATCAAGGTGGAAGCCGAGTCGACGATGGCGTGTTTTTTGAGCGTTGCGGCAGCCAGAGCGTATATTTTCTTGAACTTTTCAGCGTTTAATTTCTCTTCATTTCCGCAGCCAAGCAACAGTATTTGTTTGGCGATAATTCCAGGCTGCTCAAGAAGTAGTTGGGATTGGCCTATTTCCCCTGAAAATGAATAGGCCTTGATCTGGCCTGAGAGGTTGCCCTTGCTGAGTTTGTCGAGTTCTTTTGCGCTGTGGCTAAGTTTGCCGTCACTAAAAATGCCTACCATGAGGCAAGTGGTTTTTGTTTTTCCTGCTTCACCGGTTTTGATGCCGTAGTCCATTGCGTGTTCCTCTGGTGAGTTTAAGTTCGTATGCTGGCGCAGATTGCTACAATATAGGTTAAAATTGCCTGCTAGGTTAGAGAAGCTCTAAATTAAGTCATCAACGAAGACCCTATTTAGAGCCTCTCAATCATTCCGAGTGCCTTAGCGGTGGTTTTGAGTGGGTATCCACTTGTGGAATGGATTCTACCTTAATGGAGAGCTTGATTGATAATTTATAACTATCTGGCGCGACAGCTTTTTGCTTCCACCCTGGGTGTGGCATTTGTGCTTAGCCTGATACTAATCAGTGGCCGCTTTATCAAATATATGGCGGAAGCTGCTAGTGGGCGCATATTGGGTGAGGTGTTGTTTGCGGTGATGGCATATCGCCTGCCAGGTTTTTTGGAACTGATTCTACCTTTAAGTCTATTCCTCGGCGTGCTGCTCGCTTACGGTCAGTTGTATTTGAGCAATGAAATAACGGTGCTGAATGCTTGTGGTATCGGTCAGCGCCAGATCCTGTTGTTTACCCTATTACCCGCACTTTCCTTGGCGCTGATAGTGGGGGTGTTAAGTCTCTATCTTGCCCCTCTAGGAAACAGCAGGGTGGAACAAATTCTTAGCGAGCAAAAATCTAGAACCGAGTTTGAAACACTGACTCCCGGTCGTTTTCATAGCGGTGGCGACATGGTGGTGTATGCCCGCTCTCTGTCGAGTGATAAAACACGGATGGAAAAGCTGTTTATTTATCAGGGCGAAAAGAACAAACAGCTTGATGGCGAAGTAGTCACTTCACAAATACTGCTTACCGCAGAAAGTGGAGTGAGGCGAGCGGACCCTGCAAGTGGCGAGCAATATCTGGAATTAAGAAACGGTTTTCGTTACGAGGGTTCACCTGGCCGGCATGACTATCACAAAATGGCTTTTGAGTCTTACCGTTATCGTTTGGCAACTGCTTCTGAGCCTATTGAAATTCGGAAATTAAAATCCCGCTCAAGCCTTTCATTATTGGGTAGCAATGAATTAAAGGAAAAAGCGGAATTGCAGTGGCGCTTATCTATGCCAGTACTGGTTTTTATCGTGGCGCTGTTGGCGATTCCCTTAAGCAAAGTGAACCCCCGACAGGGGCGTTTCCTTAAGTTAATTCCATCCATTGTGCTGTATTTAAGCTATGTATTACTTCTTGTCACCAGTCAAAAATGGATAGAAAAGGGTGAGGTCAGTCCTGCTTTGGGTTTGTGGTGGGTGCATGGTCTGTTTTTTTTGATCGCGCTATCAATGTTTTTATGGACGCAGCACCAGTTTTCCTTGCGACAGCTTTGGGTTAGGGGGCGATAAGATGAAAATACTGGATCGCTATATTCGCCGCAGCGTACTCGGTGCCTTTATTATTGTGTTGATGATTATCGTAGGTTTGGATTTATTATCAGCCTTTCTTGCTGAGCTGGAAGAGCTGGGTGGCGCGTATCAGACCAAAGAAGCATTGCGTTACGTATTGATGTCCTTTCCACGGCGTATTGCTGAGTTTATTCCGGTTGCAGCCTTGATCGGATGTTTGGTTGGTTTGGGTGCTTTGGCAAATAGTAGCGAGCTGATTGTTATGCGTGCGGCGGGAATATCCGTGGGGCGAATCGTTATTGCTGTGCTCAAGCCGACTATTTTAATTTTACTGATGGGTCTGGGCCTTAGTGAAAAGGTGGTGCCCTATACAGAACAGATAGCCGAAAGCCAGCGTTCTTTATTAAAAGGCGGGCAAGATGCACTAAAGAGCGGACATGGTTTGTGGCACCGTGAAAAGGACGAAATTGTGCATATTAATGCAGTCACTCCTGATGGGAGGCTTTACGGCATTAGCCGATACCAGTTTGATGATGAGGGCAATATGCTGAAAGCCAGTTTTTCAGAGGAAGGTATACACGAAAATAATCGCTGGGATCTGTCCAGCTCGAAGTCTACAGAGCTTTTTTCTCGTCACACTGAAGTGGTAAAACAAGAACATGAGCAATGGCTTTTTGCTCTAACGCCACATAATTTATCTTCGGCAGCGGTAGACCCCGAGTTCCTTGATCTGCTTTCTCTTTATCGATATGCGCGTTACCTGGATGAGCAAGAGCTAAACGCTAGCCACTACTTTCTAGCATTCTGGAAAAAACTCCTTCAACCCCTTGTTACCGTAGCAATGGTTCTGATTGCAGTTTCTTTTATTTTTGGGCCTTTGCGGTCTGTATCCATGAGTTTTCGCGTATTGGTGGGGGTGGTGGTAGGCTTGGTATTTCAGCAGGCGCAGGATTTTTTTGGTTATGCCAGTCTGGTATTTAACGTAGACCCTCTGGTGGCGATTGTGATACCGGTAATCCTATGTTTGGCTGCAGGTTTAATTATGATGAGTCGGGTGCGCTGATGCACCTATTGCGCAAAAGCTCTTGGTAACAATATGCAGCCCCAGGAAGGGTATGATCTCAATACAAACATTCGTGAATCACATTAAAAATACATTTTTTTTTAATTCATCGAGTACATTGATGAAGAGTATTGTAAGTGCTGAAGTTTCGGATAAAGGCTGCGTACGCAAGCGAAATGAAGACGCAATAATGTCTCGATCAGAGCTTGGTTTATGGGCGGTAGCTGATGGCATGGGTGGGCATCTCGCGGGTGACTTTGCCAGTCAGGAGATTGTTTCCGTTTTGGTAAGCCTGCCCGAGGAAGATCTGCATCAATATGGCGTACAGGCTATTACTAAGGCTCTTGAGCAAGCTCACGAAAATATAAAGGATTATAGTCGGGCAGAGCTTGAAGGTAAGACGGTAGGCAGTACGGTGGTAGTGCTGTTATTAGATGATGAAAATGCCCACTGCTTATGGATTGGAGACTCGCGCCTTTATCGACTTCGTGATGACATGTTGGAGCCCCTTACTCGTGATCACAGCCAGGCTTTCGCATTAATGGAACAAGGGTTGCTTAGCCGGGAAGAGGTGGATAAGCACCCTTCTTCTCATGTATTAACGCGGGCCATGGGGAGTGGTGATTTTAATCTGGATTATCAGTGTTACCCGCTGGAGAAAGGCGATAAGTTCTTATTGTGCAGTGATGGTTTATATGGGGAGCTATCTAATGCAAAAATTGCAGAGAGTATTAAAACAGGAACGGCGCAGAATAATACTCAGGCGCTTTTGCAGCAAACCCTGGACAGCGGTGCGCGCGATAATGTATCTATTATCCTGGTCGATACAAACGGACGTTAAACTTTAAGCCTGTTAAAAAATGCGAGCTACCGTTACCAGGAATCTCTTAATTTTCTCAGGTGGATAAAAACCTCTTTATCTGAATCACCCATCCCAGGAAATTCTGTCAGCAGGGTTTTTCTTATCGAAGGACTTTTCAGGCGAAAAAAAGGGTTCATCTTTCTTTCTAGCTCCATGCTTGTTACGAGTCGCGTATCCGGATTTTGTTGGCTCACTTCGTCGAGAAGCTCGGTAATATAGGTGTTATCAGGTTCTCGTTTTGCGGCAAAACCCAGGTTGGTTTCAATGTAATCGTGGCCGGGGTAAATTCGGGTGTCGTCGGGAAGGGGGAATAATAAAACCTTGATGGATTCATACAAGATTTCCGGGTCGCCACTGTAACAATTTCCTACTCCTGCATTAAACAGGGTGTCGCCACATATCAGCGCCGGATTTTTACCCTTATAATACAGGCAAATATGCGACATGGTATGACCGGGGGTGTCGAGTACCTGTAATTCGATATTACCAACTTTTACTATATCTCCGTGTTCCAGCCAGCGATCCACTTGTGGGATGGTTTTTTTTGCGGAAGCGGGTGCGCTGAGTGGACAGTGGTGGGCTTTTACAATGTCACTGTTGCCACAAATATGATCACCATGTTCGTGGGTGTTGACCAGCTGGGTGATTCTCCAACCATTTTCTTCCGCTACTGCCATGCATCGGCTCGCATCAGTGGGGTCTACCATCATGGCTTCTTTTGTTTCTGTGCACACAAGTAGATGGTTGTAATTTTTAAAGGGATTAGGGATGGTGATTCTTTCTATGTGTAACATGGCGGGTACTCGTGAAAATGAGAATGGCAGTCAGTCTAGCGGGTTTTTTTTATTCGAGCCACTCTCGGCGAAGAAAGTGCGAGTTGTGCAAAAAAACGCTCGATCATTGAGCCTGCTATCGGGCATTTAAAGCATGATAACGGCTTATGAAAAGCTTCGTTCCCTCTCACGCCCGAGTCAATATTCCAAATCAGTCCTAACAGTTAAAATGCTGGATGTATTTATGGCCAAAATGACAGGCAATGAGGTCCCTGAATAAGTAAATGCAGCGCCAAGTCATCTATTTAAATAACTCCATGAGCGGCTTAAAATATGGGCTTAACCTGTCCTTCTTTCAGGTTTATTTCTGGATTGGAAAATATTGGCTTTGGTAGGTGGCTGCAATAAAGCACCCTTTGAGGCTGGTTTATTGCGAATTCATTCGCCGTAAATTGTAGGCTGTATTGCACAGACGCGCTATAATTCGCCCATAATATCCAGGCAGCCACGGCTGGTTGCTATTTTATCTATTACTGTTTGAATAACTGATGTTACAAGAAACATATCTGCTTATGACATCGAGCTCAGGACGTTTTAATGTTTGATAATTTGACCGACCGTTTATCTTCCACTCTTCGCGATGTAACTGGCCGAGGCAGGCTGACCGAAGAAAATATTCAGGACACGCTGCGTGAAGTTCGCATGGCGCTGCTTGAAGCGGATGTCGCATTGCCCGTCGTTAAGGGTTTTGTCGAAAAAGTGAAGGTGCGAGCCTTGGGCGAAGAGGTAATGAAAAGCCTTAGTCCTAGCCAAGCCTTTGTTAAGATAGTCAATGACGAGCTGATAGCAGTAATGGGTGCGGCCTTTGAGGGCCTGAATCTGGCAGTAAAGCCGCCTGCAGTGATCCTGTTAGCAGGTTTACAGGGGGCGGGTAAAACAACCACTGCGGCTAAGCTGGCCAAGTGGTTGATGGAAAACGAGAAGAAAAAAGTCATGCTGGTGAGTGCTGATGTTTATCGCCCTGCCGCCATCAAACAGCTTGAAACCCTTTCCGGTGAGGTGGGTGCGGAATTCTTCCCGAGTGATGCTAGTCAGAAGCCGGTTGATATTGCCAATGCCGCTTTAAAAGAAGCAAAAACAAAGTTTGTCGACGTTGTTATTCTGGATACTGCAGGTCGTTTGCATATCGATGATGAAATGATGTCTGAAATTAAGGAGCTTCATCAAGCGGTTAATCCAGCGGAAACTTTATTCGTTGTTGACGCTATGACTGGCCAGGATGCGGCCAATACGGCCAAGGCGTTTAATGATGCCCTTGAGCTGAGCGGAGTTGTTCTCACCAAGTCCGATGGTGATGCCCGTGGCGGTGCAGCTCTTTCTGTGCGGATGATTACAGGTAAGCCCATTAAGTTCCTGGGGGTTGCCGAGAAACTCGATGGATTAGAGCCTTTCCATCCCGATCGAATGGCATCCCGTATTTTGGGTGTGGGGGATGTGCTTTCCTTGGTGGAGGAAGCGGAGCGTAAGCTCGATAAGTCCAAGGCTGATCGACTGGCGAGAAAGATCAAAAAGGGTAAAAGCTTTGATCTCAACGACTTAAAGGATCAGTTTCAACAGATGCGCAATATGGGTGGCATGGCTTCTATGCTTGAGAAAGTGCCGGGTATGGGGAATGCCATGGATGCCGTACAAAGTGATGCGGGTGAAAAGGAGCTGCGTCGTATGGAATCACTCATTGACTCCATGACTCCAATGGAGCGAAGTCGCCCCGAATTGATCAACGGTTCTCGCAAAAAGCGTATTGCCAATGGTTCTGGTATGCAGATACAGGATGTGAATCGTCTGCTTAAGCAACATAAGCAAATGGCGAAAATGATGAAGAAGTTTTCCAAAAAGGGTGGCATGACTAAAATGATGCGCGGACTCGGAGGCATGATGCCGCCAATGGGGCGCTAAAAAGCACCTGTTTGTGAATAATTCAGCTTATTCCCCTTGAGCATTTAATAAAGTTTGGAATTTCAGTAAAAAAGGCGTAGAATCTGCGCCCTTAAAATGCCAGTTTGTATCGCCCTGGCGTAAGGCTGTAAAGAGCTTTTTTAGGCTCTTTTTTTAGCTGTAATCAAAAACAATACATGTGTTTGTGCTTAACTTAAGTGCATTTTAGTCATCAGGTTAATTGCAGTATTTAACTTTTAGGAAGAACTTATGGTAATCATTCGTCTATCTCGTGGCGGCGCAAAAAAACGTCCATTCTACCACTTGGTGGTTGCAGACAGTCGTAGTCGCCGTGATGGCCGTCTTATCGAAAGAATCGGTTTCTTTAACCCAGTAGCCAAAGGTCAAGAAGAGACACTGCGTATTGATCGTGAGCGTGTAGATTACTGGGTTTCCCAGGGCGCCCAGCTTTCTGATCGTGTTAAGCAGTTGCTGAAGCAGTCAGAACAGGAAGCAGAAGCGAGCTAGTTTTTGCCAAGGTTTTTTAGTCACACTATTTACTTGAGTTTGTTATGAGCAATTTTACTGCTAAAAATGACTCGCTCATGGTGGTCGGCAAGATTGTATCGGTGTACGGCGTAAAGGGATGGTTGAAAATTCGCTCCTTTACGCAGGAAGAAGAAGACCTGTTCCACTACAAGCCCTGGATGTTGAAAGTTCGGGGTAATGGTGGCGCGCCACAAGAAAAGTGGCGAGAGGTTTCGTTTGATCAGCATCGTAAGCATGGTAAAGGTTATGTAGCGCACCTTGAGGGCTGTGATGATCGTAACGACGCTGAGCTATTGAGAGGCCTCGAAATAGCGGTCGATAAAAAAGTATTACCAGAGCCTGATGCTGATGAAACGTATTGGGCTGACCTTGAGGGTTTGCGGGTTGTAAATCTTCAGGGTGAAACCTTAGGGCATGTTGATACTGTGCTGGAAACAGGTGCGAACGATGTGTTATGCGTTAAGCCTTGTGAATCCAGTATTGACGAGCAAGAGCGACTGATTCCTTATGTTGATCAAGTGATTAACGAGGTGAATCTTGATGAAGGTTTGCTAACCCTGGATTGGCGCGCAGATTACTGATAGCTCTCAACGTGATAATCTGTATCTCTCTCGGACTTGGGGTGGCAGTAGATAATGTGGATAGGCGTGGTTTCGCTTTTTCCCGAAATGTTTGATGCGGTAACAAAATACGGCATTACTGGGCGAGTGATTAACGACAAGCTGATGGAGCTTGAGTTCTGGAACCCTAGGGACTTTACTCAGGACAAGCATCAAACTGTAGATGATCGACCCTATGGTGGTGGGCCGGGTATGGTGATGCAGTACTCACCCCTTAAGGACGCGATTACAGCCGCGAGGCATGCGGCAGAGCAGCACACAGCAACAGACGAAAAAGCAACAGTGATTTATCTTTCCCCTCAGGGGCGAAGGCTTGATCAACGCGGCGTTGAAGAACTGGCACAGAGGAAACAGGTCATTCTGCTTGCTGGTCGTTATGAAGGTATCGATGAGCGCCTGATACAAGATGAGGCCGATGAAGAGTGGTCGGTTGGTGACTTTGTGCTGACAGGTGGGGAATTGCCTGCCATGACTTTGATAGACAGTGTTTGCAGATTGATTCCGGGTGCATTAGGCCACCAAGATTCAGCCATAGAGGATTCATTTTCCACTGGCTTGTTGGACTGTCCCCATTACACGCGACCAGAAGTCGCTGCGGGGAAAAGTGTTCCGTCAGTTCTGTTAAGTGGCAACCATGAGAGAATAAGGTTGTGGCGCCTTAAGCAAGCGCTGGGCCGAACTTGGCAGCGCAGGCCAGATTTGCTTGAACATAAAGAGCTGAGCATAGAAGAAGAAAAACTTCTTAAAGAATTTATAAGTGAATGTGAATAAATATTCAGTAATATTGAAGTTATTATCCGATTAATTAACAGGAGTCTTACCATGAGTGGTAAAAATAAAATTATCCAGCAGCTTGAAAATGCGCAGCTAAGAACGGATATGCCAGAGTTCGCACCGGGTGATACGGTTATTGTGCAAGTAAAAGTTAAAGAGGGTGATCGTGAGCGCCTTCAGGCCTTCGAAGGCGTGGTAATTGCAAAACGTAATCGAGGCTTAAATTCTGCGTTTACGGTGCGCAAAATTTCTCACAGTGTTGGTGTGGAACGTGTCTTCCAGTCTCATAGCCCGATTATTGATAGCGTTACAGTTAAGCGTCGTGGCGACGTGCGTGGCGCGAAGCTTTACTATCTGCGTGAGCGTAGTGGTCGATCTGCACGTATCAAGGAAAAGCTTTCCTAGGCAAGTAGCAGTTGAGTTGTTAAATGATGACCCAGTTTTTACTGGGTCATCTTGTTTTTGGCAGCGGCTTTCTGGTCGCTGCTTCTTCTGTATCTAAAGTAATATCGACGTAGACGTAATAGGAGTCAGGCGAAAGCAAAGGCTACTCTTGTACGTAACCCCCTAAGCGTTTATCAGAAAGGGCTTGGTCTTCTGTTGTATGGCGGGCTGTCACCCTAATTTTATGGGGTTTATTGCGGGGTATGGGTAGCAGAGCTTCCTGCGGAGGCTGCGGGAGCTTCCTGTGGTATTTCATAGCGCGTAGTCCTTACTAGGAGGCCGAGCAGAGGGTGATCCAGGTAGTGCAATTCGTCGCGATTCATACGACGGGTCTGTTGCATGCGCGCTAGATATTTTGTTAGGTAAGGACGTTTTTCTTGTATTTCTGGCGCGGGGAAGTGTGAAGCGATGGGTGTCTCGGATGGCTTGCTTTGCTCAGCGCTTATTAAGCTCTCTTGCAGCAGATAGGGCTTTTCGTCACCGGAAAATACCCACCAGTCATTTTTCGGCTTTTCTTCTGCTTTTTGATAGCTGGATAGCCATAGGTCAGTGTCGATATGTATGTAACGCTTAATGCTGATTTTAATGGTGCCTTCCAGTTCAAATTGATCATCCTCGGTGATTTCTCCGGCCTGAATCAATAAGGGGTGTGCCATTGATTTATCGATGCGTGGTTGGCGCCAAGCGACATGGTATAAGGGCTTAATTTTTTTTCTGCGCTCAAGTTCGGTGAGGTAGTTTGAGAAGGAATGCTCTGCGGAAGGCAGAGTAGTAAAGGCTCCGTACGCCGAGTTGTCATTATTGTCCAATATAGATAGCTTGGCGGGAAAGGAACGATCAATTTTTTGAGGCCATTTTTCTTGTGTGGCCTCAAAGCCTGTGTTGTAGCGGAATATGAGTACTTCCACTTGATACCAATTCCCAGTAATAAGTTGTTCTTCATCTATTGTCTCTGCGGATAGCTTGGTGCACAAAATGGCAAAAAAGAAACACAATATGCTTCCTGGTGTTATGGTTTTTTTTTTAAAGGTGCTTTGTGTGCCCATTGCATGTTATCCGAAGGTATTCAGTTTTTATTGAAGCCGCTGGACCTAGTGATGGAAAAGTGGAGTGGCGCGCATGTGCAAGCGCTATTTCACTCTTATGCATCTATAGTCGGCAAGCCGGTTTCTATCCTCGCTTTTTCATCCTTGCAGCGCTCTTTTTACTCTGAGCCGGCTTCTTGGTGCTTTTTGTTTTGCGCGAAGGAGAGGTGGTATTGCTTGGCTTGAGTTGGCTGTTTTTTGCGGCTAGGTCTGGGGCGAGTATTTCAAGTAAGGCCTCGACCGCTTCGAATCGAGCGCCAAAGTCTTCGAGATTGTCGTTGAATTTTAGCCTGTCTCCGCCTTCAAGCTTATATTTCCTTGGTTGTGATTGAACCAGCTTTACTAGCTTCAAGGGGTCGACGCAAGTTTCACTTTGGAATTCCAGCATGCCACCGTGGGCCCCAGCATCTATTTTCGCGATTCCCAAGGACTCTGCCTGTAATTTTAGGCGAGTAATATGAAATAGGTTTTTTATTGGTTCTTCCAGCAGGCCGAAGCGATCAATCATCTCCACCTGAATTTCATCAAGTTCTTGGTCAGTTTTGCCGTTGGAGATACGTTTGTATAAGGTGAGCCTGCCATGAACGTCGGGTAAATAGGCGTCGGGTATCAGGGCGGGTAGGCGTAGATTTACTTCTGCGCCATGCTTGAGAGGTTTATCGAGGTTGGGCGTTTTGCCTTCTTTAATGGCTTCGACGGCTTGTTCAAGCATTTCCATGTAGAGGGTAAACCCGATGCTGTGTATGTCGCCGCTTTGCTCGTCACCGAGCAATTCACCAGCACCACGAATTTCTAAGTCGTGGCTGGCCAAAGCAAAACCGGCGCCAAGCGTATCTGCTTCTGCGATAGCATCTAAACGTTTCACGGCATCTTTGGTAATTGTTTTTGGCGGCGGAGTGAGTAAATAAGCGTAGGCTTGATGGTGAGAGCGACCCACGCGGCCGCGTAGCTGATGAAGTTGTGCCAGGCCGAGTTTGTCTGCGCGATCCATGATGATGGTGTTGGCGCTGGGAACGTCGATACCGGTTTCGATGATGGTAGTACATACCAAAATATTGAAACGTTTATGGTAAAATTCCGACATAACTTGTTCGAGTTCGCGCTCGCGCATTTGACCATGAGCGATACCGACACGGGCTTCTGGCACCAGTGCTTCGAGATCCCGTGCTGACTTCTCGATAGATTTCACTTCGTTGTGTAGGTAGTAAACTTGCCCGCCACGCAGTAACTCTCGAAGGATGGCCTCCTTTACAACACCTTCGTTATTCTGGCGCACAAAAGTTTTGATGGAGAGGCGCTTGGCGGGTGGTGTGGCGATAATGGATATGTCCCGCATGCCAGACATGGCCATGTTGAGTGTGCGTGGAATAGGAGTGGCTGTGAGGGTGAGAATGTCGACATCTGAGCGCAATGATTTGAGCTTTTCCTTATGCCTGACGCCAAAGCGGTGCTCCTCATCGATAATGATGAGCCCTAAATCTTTAAAGTTAATATTATCCTGTAAAAGTTTATGTGTGCCGATAACGATGTCTATCTGACCGCTTTCAAGCAGCTTTAAGCTACTTTGTTGCTCTTTGGCCGTTTTGAAGCGAGACAGTACTGCCACTTTGACGGGCCAGTCGGCAAATCTGTCCTTAAAACTTTCGTAGTGCTGTTGAGCTAGCAGGGTGGTGGGTACAAGTATAGCGACCTGCTTGCTATTTTGAGTGGCGACAAATGTGGCGCGCATGGCCACTTCTGTCTTGCCAAAACCCACATCGCCACATACCAGTCTGTCCATCGGTTGCTGGCTGGTCATGTCAGAGACGGTGGACTCGATGGCTGATTGTTGGTCAGGGGTCTCTTCAAAGGGGAATTCACTACAAAACTGGGCGTATTCTAATGCGGGTTTGTCGTAGGTGTAACCCTCTTTCGCTGCTCTGCGTGCATAGATGTCCAGTAATTCAGCTGCCACATCGTGGGCTTTTTCTGCCGCTTTACGCTTTTCTTTTTGCCAGGTTTCTGTGCCGAGGCGGTGCAGCGGTGCGGTATCAGTGTTTGCGCCACTATAGCGGGATATAAGGTGTAGAGAGGAAACTGGGACATAAAGTTTTGCATCGTTTGCGTATTCTAGGGTGAGAAATTCCACCGCTTGCTCGTCTATTTCGAGCGTTTGTAGGCCGCAGTAACGGCCTACGCCATGATCCAGGTGTACCACCGGAGCGGCAATTTTTAATTCGGTAAGGTTTTTGACCACTAGGTCTGCCGATTCGCTTTCCTTTTTACGGCGGCGTTTTTGTTGAACCTGGTGGCCGTAAAGCTGGGACTCTGTGATAAGCGAGAGCGGCGGTTTCGCGAGTTCGATGCCTTCTTCAAGGGGGGCGACGAGCATGGCGAGAGGGCATTTTTTTTCAGCGCGATATTCTTGCCAGCTGGAAAAAACAGCGGGTTGAACGCTGAGTTTTTTTAACTGCTCTAGCAGGCCTTCTCTTCGCCCGGCTGACTCAACGGCAAAGAGAACCGGCACGCCTTGCTCTGACTTTTGGTTCAGAAAGTCAGTAAGAGTTTTAAAGGGTTGTTCAAGATGGGCGTTAACAAACAGGTCTGTGCCTGGCTTTGATGAGAAATCAAAGCTCCCAGGTGCTTGTTCTATAGGCTGCTCACTGAGGTGTATTTTTGGCAAGGGTTTCAGAGACGAAAAAAGTTGTTCGGGTGACTGTGCTATTTCAACTGGGGGAAGTAGGGGTCGCGTCACATCGAATTTTAGGTTTTCGTATCGCGCGCTAACCTCATCCCAAAAGTGTTTTGCAGCGAGGGGTAGGTCTCCCACAGTAAAAAGTAGTGTTGAGGTTGGAAAATAATCTGCCAGAGTGGCGCAGTGGTCGTGAAAGAGTGGCAGGTAGTACTCTAAGCCTGCCGTGGCGATGCCTTCGCTGACATCCTGATAAGTGGGGCATTCGCGATGATTAACATCAAAGCGTTCTCTCCAGGCAGATTTGAAGTGAGAGATCGCCTCGGGGGTTAGCGGGAATTCTTTTGCGGGAAGAAGCTCGAAGTTTTCAACTTCCTCCGTGGAGCGTTGGGTGTCAGGATCGAAAAAGCGTAGTGATTCCACTTCATCATCAAATAACTCGATACGCACAGGCGCAATGCTTCCCATGGGGAAGAGGTCGAGAATGGAGCCTCGAATAGCATATTCACCATGTTCGTAAACGGTATCAACGGAGTGGTAACCCGCCACGCTCAGTTTGTTGCGCCAGTAACTCAGGTCAAAAGCGGTTTTCTTCTCAATAATGAAGCTGCTTTGATTGATATATTCAGGTGGTGAAATGCGCGCCATCATCGTGGATATAGGTACGATGAGTATGCCCCTGGATAGCTGAGGCAGTTGGTATAGTGCTTTAAGGCGCTGGGAAATAATGTCCTGGTGTGGTGAAAAGTTGTCGTAAGGTAGCATTTCCCAGTCGGGAAAGTGCAGGGTTGGGCTGTCGATGTCGGCAAAGAAGGAGACTTCCTCCGCTAAACGTTGTGCGGTATGGGTGTCGGCAGTTATTACTAGGCTCAGGCCTTTGTGTTTTGCCGCCGCCTCGCTAATAGCCAGTGCGACGGAACAGCCAGTTAGCCCGCCCCATTTTCTATGGTCGTTATTTTTTTTAGGTGGTTCTATTTCAGGAAAAAAGGGGTTGGGAGTTGCCAATCATTTACCCTCTGGCGGATGTTGTGAATGTCTGGTGTGTATAGCTGGCCGCTTAAGTTTAGGCGCCTCGGTAGGATCAGGAAAGTGCGCGCATATTGTTGTCGCGCCTAGAAAAGTATAAAGCTTTTCACTATCTGGAAGATGTCCATGAATTGTAATTTTGTCCTATTGCAACATAGCTGGACTCGCGTCGTTTTTGTGCTCTGCTGTGTCCCTATCGTTAAATTGTATTACTGGGTGATGGAGCCGTGGTGGACGATTATATATCAGAGGCCTTTGTTGGCCAGATGTTTTGCTCTGGTGTAATGTGAAAATACGCGCAGCTAATTAATTAACTGCGCGACCCTCTAGAAGGCTTTGGGAGTGGTAAGTCTGACTGGAGCCCAAAAGTAGAGGAGGAGTCGTGTTCTATTTAAGTAGGTCTCTAGAGGTGTAGGGCTGCCTTAGGCTGCAGCTTTTTCAGCCTCGGCTGCCTCAATTTTAGCCTTGATACGTTTTATCTTGGCAGTGTTTAACAAAACCCAGAGCCAGTTTGCTTTATAAGTGAAGTCTTTGAGTTTGTAGGTGTCTCCCTCTGGGATCCAGGCGGTAACAAGCTTTGCTGGCGGGGTGTTATATTCGACAATAAGGCCGTCTACGGTGATTTTAGTTTCTCTTAGTTTTAGTTCCTCGGCCAGTTCCTCTATATCAATGCTAGAGCCTTGCATCATGGGTATGAGTTTTTGAACAATATCCATGGTCATATGAGGGATCAGGTTTTGAAAATCCTTAGTCAGAATCGCTTCGAAGACCTTTTGCGCGAGGGGGGCGGGGACTGAGAACATTAATGTTTTTCCTTTATTTGGTATGGTGCCCAAGGGTGTTTTTAGTGCTATTAATTCGCCGATTCTAGTTTTTTTGTTGGTAAACGGCAAGCGCTGGTATTCGCGCATGATTGACTATTAAAAGGTTAGCGGGATTTTTGAGTCGCCTGCTCGCAAGCGATTTAAAAATAAAAGCGCATTTTTGCTCCAGTTTTGGTTGCTTAACGCCGCTGGAAAAAAGATAATAATCGCCCAAAATTTCAGGCCGCGAAGATAATACAAAGGGGAAACGCAGTGAGTACAACTGATCAAGAGCAGATCTTTGACCGATGGAAAGAGCGGGAAGCCGTTGCAGAAGCAATGATTCCTTTGATCGGGAAGTTATATAGAGATCGCAATGTTGCCACGACTATATTTGGACGCCCCCTGATAAATCGCTCGGTGTTCAGCTTGATTAAGGTGCACCGCTATGTGCGCCAGGTGGAGGGCAACGGAATTAGTGTGCATGATACGTTTCCGGTTCTGGAGGCGCTGACCACTCTGGATCTAGGGCCTTCCCGTATAGATTTAGGCAAGTTGACCCTTAAATACCAAAACTCTGGCACCAGTCTCTCGATAAAAAACTTTGTAAGAGACGAAGTGAAGGATGTTATCGGTGAAAAAGCCGCGCCTCAGAGTGAAGGTCAAGATGTTGTGCTTTATGGCTTTGGACGTATTGGCCGACTGGTTGCTCGTCTTCTGATTGAAAAAGCGGGCAGTGGGCAGGGGCTTCGTCTTAAGGCGATTGTTGTTCGCAAGGGCAGTGATGACGATCTTGAGAAGCGAGTTAACTTATTACGTCGTGACTCTGTGCACGGTCCTTTTCATGGCACATTGAATGTTCTTCCTGAAGAGAATGCGATTATCGCTAACGGAAATTATATTCAGGTTATCTACTCCGGCTCTCCGGATAGTGTCGATTACGAGCAGTACGGAATCAAAAATGCGATTGTGGTTGATAACACAGGCATTTGGCGCGACGAGGAAAGCCTTGGTCAGCACCTTAAGTGTAAAGGTGTGTCACGCGTACTACTGACTGCTCCTGGTAAGGGAGAGATCAAAAACATTGTTTATGGTGTTAACCATGAGCTGATGTCAGATGATGATAGGGTTCTTTCTGCGGCAAGTTGTACCACCAATGCGATTGTTCCTGTTTTGAAAGCCCTGCAAGATAAATTTGGCATTCAAAATGGCCATGTTGAAACGGTGCACTCCTATACGAACGATCAAAACCTTATTGATAATTTCCATAAAGGGGATCGTCGAGGTCGAAGTGCGGCGCTCAATATGGTTATTACTGAGACTGGTGCTGCCAAAGCCGTTGCAAAGGCGCTTCCTGAGTTGAGCGGTAAGTTAACCGGGAATGCTATTCGCGTGCCGACGCCTAATGTATCGATGGCCATTTTAAACCTAAATCTGGATGCGGAGACGAGCGTAGAGGAGCTTAACGACTACTTGCGTTACACGGCACTTTATTCTCCGCTGCAAAAACAGGTGGACTATGTGAACTCGCCAGAAGTTGTGTCTACCGACTTCGTAGGTTCTCGCTACGCCAGTATTGTTGATTCTTTAGCTACCATTGTGGAAGGTAATAGGTGTGTGCTTTACGTTTGGTACGACAATGAATACGGCTACAGTGCGCAGGTTTTGCGTATTTTGCAGAACCTAGCTGGTATAGCTTACACGGTTTTGCCGAGAGACTAGCTAAAGAAAAATTACGAAACAGGTTGAATGGAGTGGTTATTCTGTAATGAGACCACTATAATTTGGCCGCGATATATTTGCCGTGGGTGAGCTTGCTGCTTCCCTGCGGCGATCACGTCAGATGCCACCCTTGCTTCTCATTGCGTACGCTGGTGGTGTACTACATATATCTGAGTGGATAACTCTGAATCGTTGTGATATTTCAATTTAAAATAAGAATACCTGGAAGCTATGATTAAACTGAAACGAGGTCTTGATCTGCCAATATCCGGCGGGCCGAGTCAAGTTGTAGAGACCAATGCGATTAAAAGTAAAACTGTCGCTGTTCTCGGGGGTGACTACGTAGGGTTAAAGCCTACGATGGAAGTCAAAGCCGGGGACCATGTAAAGTTAGGGCAGGTGCTTTTTACTGACAAGAAAAACCCAGGCGTTAAATTTACAGCTCCTGGCGCTGGTAAGATCGTTGCAATTAATCGTGGTGCCAAGCGTGTTCTCCTTTCGCTTGTTATCGAGATTGATAACGAGGAAGAGAAAGTAAGCTTCCCTGCGCATCCTCAGCAAAAGCTACCTAATTTGACTCGTGGGGAAGTCCAGACAACCCTGAATGACTCAGGACTATGGACATCTTTTCGCACCCGCCCCTATAGCAAGGTTCCAGCAATAGAATCCGTTCCGCACTCCATTTTTATTACCGCGATGGATAGTAATCCGCTTGCAGCGGATCCTGCTGTGGTAATGGCGGACTCAAAAGAGGCTTTTTGTGACGGACTGACCGTACTTACTCATCTAACTGACGGTGCTGTTTATGTGTGTAAAGCACCGAATTCAGATGTTCCGGCTATCTCCCATAAAAACGTTCAGGTACAAGAATTTTCTGGGCCACACCCTGCTGGCCTAGCAGGTACTCATATCCACTTTCTTGTTGGTGCCTCTTCAGAACGTACGGTATGGAGCATTAACTATCAGGACGTTGTGGCAATCGGGAAGCTTTTCGTTTCGGGGCAGTTAGACGTGTCACGTACAATATCATTGGCAGGGCCTCAGGTGGCGAACCCCGGTCTTGTGAAAACACGTATTGGTGCCTCCATTGCTGATTTGACAGAAAATGTCCTGAGCGAAGGCAAAAACAGAATTATTTCTGGCTCAGTTTTGAGTGGGCGTACATTCTCTGATGAAACAGCCTACCTGGGGCGATACCACCAGCAAATCACGGCTATTCAGGAAGGTGAAGCAGAGCGTCAGATACTCCACTATTTAAGGCCCGGAGCAGATAAACATTCCGTACTGAATGTTTTTGCTTCAAAAATCATGGCTGGAAAGCTCTTCCCCTTTAACTCATCTAGCAACGGAAGCGCGCGCGCAATGGTTCCAGTGGGCACTTACGAAACGGTGATGCCCTTGGACATACTACCAACGCAGCTGCTGCGCTCCCTTTTGGTTGGAGATACTGATGCAGCTCAGGCACTTGGTTGCCTTGAGTTAGATGAAGAGGATCTGGCACTTTGTACTTATGCTTGTCCGGGGAAGTACGAATACGGTCCTGTTCTTAGGGAAAATCTGACGCGAATTGAAGTTGAGGGCTAGCTCTGTGGGATTAAGACAAGTTTTAGATAAGATAGAGCCGCACTTTGAAAAGGGCGGAAAGTACGAAAAATGGTACGCATTGTTTGAAGCCGTTGATACCGGCTTATATAAGCCTAAGGATGTGACTCAGGGTGCGTCCCATGTGAGAGATTCCATAGATTTAAAGCGCATCATGATTCTCGTATGGATGACGACTTTTCCGGCGATGTTCTTCGGAATGTATAACGTTGGTCTGCAGGGTAATACTGCAATGGCCGCTGCTGGAATAGATACGCTAGCGGGTTGGCACGGAGCGATCATCGAAATGTTTGCTGCTCATGACGCATCCAGTGTGTGGGACAACTTCGTTTATGGTGCCGTTTACTTCCTGCCTATTTATGCTGTGACATTTATAGTGGGTGGTTTCTGGGAAGTTCTTTTTGCTTCCGTGCGTGGCCATGAAGTGAATGAAGGCTTCTTTGTAACTTCGATTCTTTTTGCTTTGATATGCCCACCCTCTATTCCCCTGTGGCAAGTGGCGCTGGGAATCAGCTTCGGCGTTGTCCTTGGCAAAGAGGTGTTTGGTGGTACCGGTAAAAACTTCCTTAACCCTGCTTTGACTGGCCGCGCTTTCTTATTTTTTGCTTATCCGGCACAGATGTCTGGTGATGCCGTCTGGATTGCAGTTGATGGTGTGACTGGCGCGACTGCGCTAGGGCTTGCTGCCGAAGGTGGTGTTGCAGCGATTCAGGCGCAAGGCATCACTTGGATGGATGCATTTCTGGGTACCATTCCGGGTTCGGTGGGTGAAACTTCAACCATTGCAATTCTTTTAGGCTTGGCCGTTTTGTTGATCAGTAAGATTGCCTCGTGGCGAATTGTGCTGGGTGTGCTTTTCGGTATGGTAGCAACGTCTGTACTGTTTAATGTTGTTGGCAGTGATTCCAATCCAATGTTTGGGATATCCCCAGCCTGGCATTTTGTGCTTGGTGGTTTTGCATTTGGCATGACTTTTATGGCGACAGACCCTGTTTCTGCATCGATGACCGATACAGGAAAGTGGTGTTTCGGAATATTAATTGGCGTCATGGTTATGATGATTCGTGTTATTAACCCGGCATTTCCTGAGGGCATGATGTTAGCAATACTCTTTGCCAACCTTTTTGCCCCGCTTATTGATTACTTTGTAGTACAGGCAAATATCAAACGCAGGAGTGCGCGCAATGTCTAATGATTCTGTTAGTAAAACGGTTGTTGTCGCCACCTTACTTTGTCTCGTTTGTTCCGTCATCGTTTCGGTAGCGGCAGTGTCTTTAAAGCCGATTCAAAATGAAAACAAACTGCTCGATAAGCAAAAAAATATACTTGCTGCTGCAGGCCTATTAAAGTCCGGCCAGTCGGTGAAGGATGCATTCTCCAAGATTGAAGTAAAGCTCGTGAATGTCAGCGAAGGCCGCTTCGCAACGCAGGCAGAGTTAACAGAGCTGGGTGTTAGTGATGTAAGCCTCTATGACCAACGTAAAGCTGCAAAAACGCCCGGTAATAACGTGGCCGTGCCTGCAGATATGGATATAGCATCCATTCGTTCTCGCGCAAAATATGCGGCGGTTTATTTGTATCGTAATAACGAAGGCGGCCTGGATAAAATTATATTGCCCGTCCACGGTTACGGTTTGTGGTCTACGCTTTATGGCTTTATTGCTTTAGAGCATGACCTGAATACGGTGGCAGGTTTAGGCTTCTATGAGCATGCAGAAACCCCTGGTCTGGGTGGCGAAGTAGATAACCCCAAGTGGAAGGGGCAGTGGCCAGGAAAGCAAGTCTATAAAAGTGATGGCAGCGCTGCCATTAACTTGAAGAAAGGTGGTGTTGAAGTAGGACGACCACAAGAAGTACACCAGGTTGATGCGCTCGCTGGTGCGTCTCTGACGAGTCGCGGTGTTACCAATCTGGTTCAATTTTGGATGGGTAATGATGGATTTGGTTTATTTCTCGATAAGATTCGAAGCGAGGGGGTATAAAAATGTCAGATTCGCCTAACACTAAAGAGATCCTGCTAGGGCCAATTTTCAATAACAATCCCATAGGTCTGCAGATACTGGGTATATGTTCAGCTCTGGCTGTAACTACCAATTTAAATACTACTTTAACAATGTGTATTGCTTTAACTCTGGTAACGGCATTTTCAAGCTTTTTTATCAGCTCTATTCGTAGTCACATACCAAGTAGTATTCGTATTATCGTACAGATGATTATTATTGCCTCTTTGGTAATTGTGGTTGATCAAGTGCTGAAAGCTTACGCTTATGGTATCAGTAAGGATCTGTCCGTTTTCGTCGGATTGATTATTACAAACTGTATTGTTATGGGGCGTGCAGAAGCGTTTGCTATGAAAAACCCACCAGTGCCTAGTTTTCTAGATGGCATCGGTAATGGGCTTGGTTATAGCGCTATGTTGCTTGCTCTGGGTGTGTTACGTGAGCTGCTTGGCTCAGGGAAGCTTTTTGGAATGGAGGTCCTTCCGCTGGTCTCAGATGGAGGTTGGTATGTTGCCTGTGGAATTATGTTACTCCCTCCTTCCGCTTTCTTTTTGATTGGTCTAATCATTTGGGGACTTCGCGCTGTGAAAACAGAGCAGGTTGAAGCGGCTGATTTTAAAATCACCAGTCACACTAAAGTACAAGACGCGTTCTAGGAGTAAGGTATGTTTGAACATTATCTCAGCTTATTTATAAAGGCCGTCTTTATTGAAAATATGGCGCTAGCATTCTTTTTAGGGATGTGTACCTTTATTGCGATATCAAAAAAAGTAGAAAGTGCAATTGGTTTAGGAATTGCCGTAATTGTTGTTCTGGCCGTCACGGTTCCCATTAACCAATTACTTCTGTCGGTTCTTCTTAATGAGGGTGCATTAAGTTGGATTAGTGAAGACCTGGCTGGTGTGGATTTGCGCTTTTTAGGTCTCTTGACCTACATCGGTGTTATTGCCGCTGTGGTACAGATACTGGAAATGGTGCTCGATAAATATGTGCCTGCTTTGTATAACGCGCTTGGCGTTTTCCTACCGCTTATTACCGTTAACTGCGCTATCTTGGGTGCTTCACTGTTTATGGTGGAGCGTGAGTATAACTTTGGTGAAAGCGTTGTTTATGGCTTCGGTGCAGGAGTTGGGTGGGCGTTGGCAATTGTGACTCTGGCTGGTATTCGTGAAAAGTTGAAATACAGCGATGTACCAGAAGGCTTGAGAGGTCTAGGCATCACATTTATTACTGTAGGTTTAATGTCGCTGGGCTTTATGTCATTTTCTGGCGTTCAACTTTAATATACCAATAAAAAATTACAGAAGGGCTGTACGTTAATGGATCTCGAAATTATATTTGGTGTGGTGATGTTCACCGCCATTATTATGGCTTTGGTTGCGGTAATAATTGTCGCACGATCTCAGCTAGTAAGTTCTGGTGCTGTGCATATTGAAATCAATGATGACCCCGACAAAGCGGTGGACTGTAGCGCGGGCGGGAAATTATTGACCGCTCTGTCTGATCAGGAAATATTTGTTTCCTCTGCTTGTGGCGGTGGTGGTACGTGTGGCCAGTGCAAAGTGCGGGTATTCGAAGGTGGCGGTGACATTTTACCCACTGAAGAAACACACTTTAATAAGCGTGAAGCACGGGATGGTTGGCGCTTATCTTGCCAGGTTCCTGTTAAACAGGATATGAAAATTGAAGTGGAAGATTCCTGCTTTGGCGTTAAAAAATGGGAATGTACCGTTGGTTCCAATAATAACGTCGCGACCTTTATTAAAGAGCTGGTGCTGGTGCTTCCTGAAGGTGAAAACGTGAACTTCCGAGCGGGTGGTTATGTGCAGCTAGAGTGCCCACCCCACATGGTAAATTATCGTGATTTTGATATTGAAGAAGAATATCAGGGTGACTGGGATCGTTTTAAAATTTGGGATAATGTTTCTACTGTTGATGAAACGGTTGTGCGTGCATACTCAATGGCGAACTACCCCGAAGAGAAGGGCATCGTTAAATTTAATATTCGTGTCGCTTCTCCTCCTCCGGGTTCACAAGGAATCCCTCCTGGTAAGATGTCATCCTGGATCTTTAACTTGAAGCCAGGTGATAAGGTGACGGTTTACGGGCCATTTGGTGAGTTTTTTGCGAAAGACACTGATGCAGAGATGGTGTTTGTCGGAGGCGGTGCGGGTATGGCACCTCTTCGCTCCCATATTTTCGATCAACTATTGAGGTTGAATAGTAAACGCAAAATCACCTATTGGTATGGTGCAAGAAGTCTACGTGAAATGTTTTATGTTGAAGAGTTCGATGAACTTGCTAAAAAGTACGATAATTTTGAATGGCATGTGGCTCTTTCTGACCCTCTTCCAGAAGATAACTGGACAGGCTTAACCGGCTTTATCCACAACGTGCTGTATGATAATTATCTTGAAAAACATGATGCGCCAGAAGATTGTGAATACTATATGTGTGGACCACCAATGATGACAAAGGCTGTGATTGATATGTTGATTGATCTTGGTGTCGAGCGCGATAATATTCTGCTTGATGATTTTGGCGGATAATTAGTGTGTTGTGAAAATGGGCGGTGTAACCCGCCCAAGACTTTAAGTTGAATATCAAAAGCACTTTCTTTTCCTCTTTGCTTGGCCTTATGTTTGTAGGGTTGGGCTTAGTGGCCTGTCAGAAAAAGCCTGACACCCTTCAAGAGGATCCCCGCTCCTCGTCTTCTTTTTCAAGTTCCTTCGCTCAAGATTCCAAGCTTTATGTTGAGTCACAGGTTTATAGCTTATCTGGGCCGACAATGGGCACTAGCTATAACATCAAGCTGGTTCTTCCTTCTTCTCGTGCAAAGGAACTGGAAAGCTTGTCCCTTAAGGTCGAAACGGTTCTTGCCGAAGTAAACGAACAAATGTCTACCTATCAAAATACTTCTGAGCTGAGTTTGTATAATGCCTCTACGCCGGAGGATTGGTTTGTTATTTCAGAAGCGCTTTATACTGTTATTTCCACCGCCCAGAGCTTAAGTATGGCGTCGCAAGGTGCCTTTGATATAACGGTTGGCCCGCTGGTTAATTTATGGGGTTTCGGTCCATCTCCCCACCTAGATAAAGTTCCCTCTGAATCAGAGCTGGCTGAGGCTTTTTCCCGCACCGGATATGAAAAGCTGTCGTTGGATAATAAAAAGAAAGCGCTAAGAAAAGACAGTGATTTGTACCTCGATTTATCTTCTATCGCAAAAGGGTACGGTGTGGATAAGGTGCTAGGGCTCCTGTCTTCCAATGATATTGAAAGTGCTTTGGTGGAAGTGGGTGGAGAAATTCGCGCAATGGGCGTGAAACCAAATGGTAGGGCCTGGAAGATTGCCATTGAGTCGCCTCTCTCAAACACCAGAGCCATACAAAAAGTGATTACTATTCAGGATATGGCTTTGGCTACATCCGGCGATTATAGGAATTATTTTGAAAAGGAAGGTGTGCGTTATTCTCATACCATCAACCCAAAAACAGGAAAGCCAATTACACATAAACTGGCCTCCGTCACCGTATTGCATAAAAGCTGTATGATGGCTGATGGTTTGGCAACCATGTTTATGGTGATGGGGCCTGAGTTAGCACTGGAATATGCGAATGAGAACAAAATGGCTATCTTTATGCTGGTAAAAAGCGAAAGTGGTTTTGTTGAGTTGGGTAGTCAGCCTTTTACCCAGCTATTCGGTAATGAGTGAGGTATGGCTCAGTTTGCTACTTGCTTAAACAGGCCAGTACCAAGGCCCAGAATTCTGAAAAATCGTTAACCACAACATCTGGCTTATGTGGAAATCTATCACTACCGGGAAATATTTTTTCTAACCAGGGAAGATCCCACTGTGCGCCATTAAAGAATACCGCAGTTTGGCCTGCACGTTTGGCCGCAATGATATCCGTTGTACTATCCCCTACATACCAGACGTTTTTTTGTGAAGGAAGATGAAGCTGCTCGCTTGCTTTAAGTAGTTGGTCTGGGTGGGGTTTGCGTAAGCGTGTATCATCACCACAGACATTGGTTTCGAATAATTCTGTCCATTCGCCTTCTTCCACAGCGCTAAGTTCGTATTCAAAAAACTCTCGATCGCGGTTGGTGATAATACCCAATCTCAGATTTAGTGCCCCTAGGCCCATTAACATGTTCTTTACCTGAGGTTCAAGCGGCAGAACGGTTCCGTAGTGATTGCGGTAATGACGGGTGAAGACTTTATGGGCAAGCTGTTTGGCTTCGTGATCTTCACCAAACAGCACTTCAAAGATATCGGTGCGGGAAATCTTTCTATCGGCTTTTATTTTTGGATGGAGCTGGGCGTGATCTCTAACGTACTCGATAAGGCGGGCGTCTTCTGTTGATTTGCTATTTTCAGGGTCAGCTAAGCGTTCCAGTAGACCGTTTTTCTTGAGCTCTGGCAGCATATCATCCACCGCGTGGTACATAGCATCGAGGGTGTCCACCAATGTTGCATGCCAATCAAATAATATAGCTTGAGGTGGCGTAATATCCGCTACCCAGGGGTGCCAGTCAGCCTCGACGTGAATGGATGGCGGTTCTGGCGGCTTGAATAGTTTTGGGCGTAATGCCTTCACTTTCTGCCTATAAGCGCTGCTTTGATGCTGATCAACTCGTTCTAGTAAGTCCATCAGTTCGTCATAACTATTCAACACTGCGTCAGGGCGATAGTTTTCTGAGCGGTGTTTAAATAGTTGATCGATATAAGCGCGATCCCAGCAGTGCCCATTGTAAAGAATGGCCGTCACTCCCGCATTCTTTGCGGTGAAAATATCCTGGTGGCTATCACCTATATACCAAATATGTTTTGATGGTTCGCGTCCTATAGATTGAAGTGCTGTTTTTAAAACTTCCGGTGCAGGCTTGTAGCTGCTGACATCATCGGCACAGCAAATGGCTGAGAAGAATGGTTTCCATTCTCCGCCGCTGATGGTATTTAGTTCGTGCTCTAAAAATTCTCGGCTACGGTTGGTGGCGATGCCCAGATCAATTCCCAAGGATTGAACGACTTCAAGGTACTGGCTAATTCCGGCTTGGAAAGGATGCACTTTACCGTAATAGTTTCGATAACAGTTGTTGTAGGCTTCGTGGGCAATATTTTTTGCTTCGATATCTTTGCCAAAAATCGCATTAAAAATATCGGTGCGGGAGACACGACGCTCAGCCAGAATTTTTGGGTGAAGTCGGCGGAATATCCTGATGTAACGGACAAGTTTTACATCATCCTCTGTTCGGCAATATTTTTCTGGTGTAAGGCGCTTAACGAGATCGAGATCTTCCAGTTTTGGCAGCATCTCCTCCATTGCTTCAAACATGGCATCAGAGGTGTCTACCAAGGTGCCGTGCCAGTCAAAGAGGATAGCTTCTGGTTTAGTTAGATGAGTTTCTTTTGGAAGCATAAGCAATATTCGATGGCTTGAAATAAGGAAAGCAGGGGGAGGCGTCTTTAATACGCAGCACTAATAAAAAAGATAGTCGCTTGTGCCTTAAAGTAAACCTGCATTGGGGCATTGCTCTGGCTCGTTTTAGCTATAAGCTTAATGTTTCCTTGTAAAAGGCCAATTCGCTGTTTAGCGCGGTTTCAATATTTTCGTTGTTACGAAACCCATGAGCTTCCTCTGCAAACTCAATATATTCCACAGGGATATGTTTTTCTTTCAGGGCAGAAACCATGGCTTGCGCCTGGTTTGGTGGAACAACTTTGTCTAGAGCGCCCTGGAAAAATATAACTGGCGAGCACAGTTGATCAGCGTGGAAAAGCGGGGAGCGTTGTTGGTAAATGGTAGAAGATAGGTCGGGCTCATCCAATAATTGCTGCACGTAACAGGATTCAAATTTATGGCATTCCTGAGCGAGCGCTTTTAAGTCACTAATACCATAGTAACTGGCACCCGCATGAAATGTATTGCTGTAGGTGAGTGTTGCTAGAGTGGTATATCCCCCAGCACTATGGCCTCTTATGATGAGTTGTTTAGGGTGGGCGCGGCCAGTTTTGACTAAAAACTCTGTGGCGCACACGCAGTCTTCGACATCCGCCACACCCCAGTTCCCGTACAGCTTTTTTCGATTGTTTCGGCCAAAGCCGGTGCTGCCACGATAATTGATATCGAATACTGCAAACCCTCGGCTGCTCCAGAACTGGATTGATAAATCCAGGGCGCTGCTCGCGCAGGAGCTTGGCCCACCGTGGGTTTTGATAATTAGAGGCGGTGGATTGGAAGTGGATTGCTCATAGTCTTTGTTTTGAGGGGCGTAATAAAAGCCGTTAAGCTCTGATCCATCGGCAGTTTTAAATCGGAGTTCTTCCGCTTTGCTTATATAGCCGGAAAAATCCTTGTTTTCTTTTAAGCCCACGAGGGTGTTAGAGGTGGAGGTGTTTAGGTCGTATTGAATAATAAGGTCTTCGCTCTCGGCTTGCCCGGCCATAAAAGTGAGTTTATCGTCGCTCAGGAAAAGCTTTTTAATGTCGGGGTAGGGGCCAAGCAGCTGCTGTAATGCCTCAGGCTTACCGAAACTCTGTACTGAAATGCGACCAATATACCATTGCCCGTTTTTTGAATAGGCAGTTACGATATCGCCGTTTTCGCATATATCGTAGCTATGTTGTCCGAGAACCCACATGGCTTTTCCAAACTCCGCCTCAAAGGGGCAAATTGCTGTAACTGTTGTGTCATTATGGCAGTAGATATTCCACCAGTTGTTTCTATCGGAAATGAAATATAAGGCTCCGTCTTTGCCCCAGCGGGCTTGTATCACTGATTCGTCGTTGGCACCTGCTATAAGCATGGCGTCTTCTAGTTCACCCTTATCGTTTAGCTTGGCAAGCCATAAATTGGTGCTATCCCAAGGCATATAGGGGTGGTTCCAGCTCAGCCAGCATATCTGGGTACCGCAATGGCTGACTCTCGGGTTCGCATAAAAATTTGCACCGCTACAAAGCGGCTGTGTTTTGCCACTTACGGGATCAATAGTGACCAAGGTATTGATGGGTTTACTATCCGAGTTTGAATGATCTTCCATTACACAGATAATACGTTTTCGCTTTTGGTCCCATATCGCATCTGCATAACGGAAAGGGCCTTCAGCGGTGATGGGCTGGGGCGTATTAACACTGGGCTCTTTAACGGATGCTGTTTCTTTAAGGCTTAAGCGGTAGAGTCTTTGATCATTGAAATTGCTGAAGATGATCTCATCTTCCATGTACAGGCAGGCAGCCCCTCCATACTCATGTACTTTGCTGCGTACATTAAACGGGAAGGCGGTGAGTTCGCGTGCTTCCGTATCGGCGCTAGGGAGTGAGTGGATGGAAAAGCGGCCGCTTTCTTCGCTTATGCACTTGATCCATAACGGGGTATTGCCGCAGTGGATAAGGTCTTGTACTGAATTCCTTTGTTGCGCCACCATGGTAGCTGTAATAGGGGAAAGCCAGTGGCTGTATGCCTTGTGAGTCTCTTCAATACTAGATTTTGGTGGCAACATCTATTATGCTCCTCAATACTTGTGGTGGTCAGTGCGGAAACTAGCATCTGGCTGGCCTGAGTCAGCAATTTTTAACTTACTCGCTAATTATAATTATTCAAGGAGTTACCACTATGTGGACTAAGCCTGCGTATAAAGACATTCGTGTTGGTTTCGAAGTAACAATGTACTGTTACTCTCGATAAGCACTCAAAACCCCGCTCGGCGGGGTTTTTTAGTTTCCCCTCCTTTGCTCCCTTCTTTTTGTTGTTCTGCTTCTCGATGATCTGTGTACTTTTGTCTATCTAAATGATCGTACTTGTATTTTACTCAGTATTTTCTTCGATATAGCCAGTTTGTGGCATATTCCTTCAGTTAGTTGATAAATGTCCAGAAGTTAAGATAAAAGAGGTTAATTTTATGCATATAGTTGTTTTAGGTGCCGGTGCCGGCGGTGGTTTTCCTCAGTGGAATTGCAGTTGCTCGAATTGTTCGGGGCTAAGGGCTGGAACCCTTAATGCGCAAGCACGTACACAATCCTCCATTGCTATTTCTGCTGATGGGGAAAACTGGCTGCTGTGTAATGCATCGCCGGATATACTGGCACAGCTTTCCCATACTCCTGCGCTTCACCCAAGGGGTTTGAGGGAGTCTCCCATCAAGGCTATTCTCTTTGTGGATAGCCAGATTGACCATACCACCGGTTTGCTTATGCTGCGTGAAGGCTGCCCGCACCATGTTTATTGCAGCGATATGGTTTATCAGGATCTCACCACTGGCTTTCCAATTTTCAAGCTGTTGGAAAGTTGGAACGGGGGGATTCACCACCATAGCTTGCCCATTGGCGGGCAGAATTTCGATATGCCGCAAGTACCGGGTTTGTCATTTCGCAGCTACGCCATTGAGGGAAAAGCACCACCGTACTCTCCTCATAGAAATGACCATCACCCCGGTGACAACATTGCCTTAGTGATTACCGATGACAGCAATGGCAAAAAGTGTGTGTATGCACCGGGGGTTTATAACATTCCTTCTGCGTTAAAAGATGAAATGGCCGATGCAGATTGCATCATGATCGATGGTACTTTCTGGCAAGAAGATGAGATGGCGCTCAATGGTGTTGGAACCAAACTCGCCAAAGATATGGGGCATCTGCCTCAGTCTGGTTCTGGCGGCATGATTGAGCAACTCAATGGATACGATAAATCCCGCAAGGTGTTAATCCATATCAATAACACCAACCCCATTTTGAATAATGATTCGGCTGAGCGAAAAATTCTTGATGATGAGGGCATCGAAGTGGCCTATGACGGTATGGAGATAGTGTTGTGAGTCAGGCAGAAACTATTGAAAAGCCCTGGAGCAGGGATGAATTTGAGCAGAAATTAAGAGACAAGGGGCGCCTCTACCATATTCACCACCCGCTTCATATTGATATGAACAGCGGCAAATGCAGCCAAAAGCAGATACAGGGTTGGGTGGCTAATCGCTTTTATTACCAAATTATGATTCCGGTAAAAGATGCGAATGTGATGGCGAACTGCCCCGATCGTGAGGTACGTCGGCATTGGGTGCAACGAATTCTGGATCACGATGGCTATGAGGGTGCAGAAGGTGGCATCGAAGCGTGGATTCGCCTCGGTGAAGCGGTGGGCCTGACAAAACAGGAAATTGTTTCTCAAGAACATGTGCTCCCTGGAGTGCGCTTTGCTGTAGATGCCTATGTAAACTTTGCGCGCAAAGCCAGCTGGCAGGAAGCGGCTTGTTCTTCGCTGACCGAACTTTTTGCCCCCACTATTCATCAGAAACGTCTGGATAGCTGGCCTGATTATTACCCTTGGATCGACGTGGAGGGCTACGACTACTTTCGTAATCGCTTAGCTGAAGCACGACGGGATGTAGAGCATGGTTTAGCCATTACCCTGGATTTTTTTAATACCCGGGCTTTGCAAGAGCGGGCTTTGGAAATACTTCAGTTTAAATTAGACATACTGTGGACAATGCTCGATGCCATGACAATGGCCTACGTGTATGAACGAGCGCCCTATCACAATATTGCCAGCGAAGGAGGCTTGTCTTGACTGAGCGTTTAAGTGTGCAATCTATTCCAAAACTGAAATCTCTTTTTAGAATGCAGTGGGAGCCAGCGCAAGATGCCCATGTGTTGCTATACCCAGAAGGGATGATTACCTTAAACGACAGTGCATCCGAGATCCTTCAGCTTTGCGATGGCAAGCAGGATGTACTCCAACTTATAGCTAAACTCGAAGCCAAGTTCCCAGCTGCAGGTAGTTTAGAAGCCGATATACTTGAATTTTTAGAGGAAGCCAGTGCCAATGGCTGGATCGAATATTGAAAAGATAACAGCTCCCCGCTGGTTACTGGCGGAGTTAACCTACCGTTGCCCCTTGCAATGTGGGTTTTGCTCTAACCCCCTAGATTTTAGCCGTTACAAACAGGAGTTGGACACCGAAGATTGGGTGCGAGTTTTTCAACAGGCGCGGGAAATCGGCGCTGTACAGTTGGGTCTATCCGGCGGCGAGCCCTTGGTGCGGCAAGACCTAGAAGTGCTGGTGGGTGAAGCGCGGCAGATGGGCTATTACACCAACTTGATCACCTCAACCCTAGGTATGAATGAACAACGCCTGGAGAAGCTGCAGAAAGCAGGTCTGGATCATATTCAAGTGAGTTTTCAGGCCCCAGAAGAAGTGCTGAATGACCAGATCGCTGGAGCAAGCAGTTTTTTACACAAAAAACGTATGACGCAAGCCATCAAAGCGGCTGGACTTCCAGTGGTGCTGAATATTGTTATTCACAAAGGCAATATCGATAAAATGCGCGATATTTTGGAGATGTGTATAGAGCTGAATGTGGATTATGTGGAGCTGGCATCCGCCCAGTACTATGGCTATGCACTGAAAAATCGAGATCTTCTGCTGCCAAGTAAGGAGCAGCTTGAGCGTGCAGAAGCTATCGCCCACGAATATCAGGAGAAACTAAAAGGAGGCATGAAAATCTTTTATATCATTCCTGATTATTACGAAAAACGCCCGAAGCCCTGTATGAATGGTTGGGGGAGTATGTTCCTCACCGTAGACCCAGAGGGTCTGGCTCAGCCCTGCCACAGCGCAAAACTGATTCCCGACATAGAGTTTCCCAACGTTAAAGATCACGACATTCGTTCTATTTGGTACGACTCGCCAGCCTTTAATCATTACCGTGGTTATGGCTGGATGAAGGAGCCCTGTGCCAGTTGTGACGAGAAAGAGAAAGACTTTGGCGGCTGTCGCTGCCAAGCCTATTTGCTCACAGGTGATGCAGACGCGACAGACCCGGTTTGTGAAAAGTCAGCCGACCATGGGCTGATCGAAGATGCAGTCGCTTGCGCTGGTCAGGCTTCAAGCAATGCACAGGTTTTTCTTCGCAACCGTTTTAATTCTGAGAAGATAGGGTAGTTATCTGAGAAGAAGGCAGCTACTCAGAGAGGGTGTTAGAGTTTAATTCAGCCGCTCTTTTTAGATATTGCGAGTTTTCGAACTTCCTCAAAAGTCCTCCGTCATCCTATGTAAACGCACAAGCTATGTACTTATTATTTGAACCCAAGACTAAAAAGAGACAAGTAAAATAGAAGTTAGTACCGCTAGCACCAGCAGGGTCGCGCTGATCCAGATAAGTGGCTTGGTGTTTTTGTTGTCAGAATTATTATTTAAATCATGTAATGCCTGTTTCGACTCAAGAATCTGTTCCCTTCTTATAAAGGTATTGCTTTTGGCTTTATGGGAAGGGTTGCTCTTGGGGGTTTCATTTAATATGGGTTTACTTGAAGGGGCGCTGATAACGGTCTTATCCGCATCTAGAAATGGACCGCCAATACTCAATTCTGTTTGACCTATTTTAAGAATGTCTCCGGGTCTGGCATATGCACTGGTTATTTTTGTATCATTTACCAGACAGCCATTCGCGGACCCCATGTCAGTGATTTTTACAGCTCCACCAATGATATCGAGACGGGCATGTTTTCTTGAAATATTATCTTCTATAAATTGAATTCCGCAGTCGGGAGAACGGCCAATAGTATTCGATTTTTTGAGTGGGTAGCGTTGACCCACTTGGGCACCACTTATTATTTCGATATACCACTTATCAGAAATTGAATCCTGGATGAAGTCATGTGTTAAATCGTTACTTTTTGGCTCCAAAATTTCAAGTTCAGTATTACATAACTGAATGATGTCAGCCTGTTTAAGGGGGTGTGATTGGCTTATTTTCTTACCATTTATTAATACATCATTAGCACTTTTATCTGGTAGCAGATATATAAGATGGTCTTTTAATACCAGGTCAGCATGGTGCTGTTTAATGCCGTCTTTTTTGAGAATGATGTCATTGTCATTCGCGCTACCAATGGAAAGTTTGGGGGGGACAATCCATACTGGGTCTTTGCCGGTTTCTTTAAGCCTTACCTGGTACATTGCAACCTCTTTGATGCCACGGATGAAAACTATTAGTGTGGCGAAATGCTATGGTAATAATCAGCTTTAGCATTCGTTATGTTAATTTGGTATCACTCATAATAATTAAAGCCAAATATTTCCAGCTTACAAGTTTTCGGCCTTCATAGATCAGGGTGTTGTGCATCTTAATGGTCATCGCTTGTCTGTATATAAACTTGCTACACTGGCCGCCACGTCAAGCTATATTTTTTCGTTATAAAGGGCGTCTCTAAAAATTAGAATTTTCATTCGAGATCAAGGAAACCCGCACGACTCCAGGGATGGAGGAGGTAGAGTGACACAGGAAGCCAAAACCGAGTGTGCAAGGGCTACATGAGGAATTGAGTATGGAGCTGACGCCGCTATCGGGTAAAAAGGCAATTTTTAGAAATGCCCTAAAGTACGCTTTCAGGAGTTTTTAATGTTAGATAAAGAACTGGTTTCTCTTCTTTTACGTGAAGATGTAGCACTGAGTTTATCGACGGAGGGTTACTCTGTTTCTCAGTGGAGGTCAGAGATATTTACTAATTTAGGGCGGTATAGCACGTGGCTTGATAAGGCCATGGCTGGTGGCTTTCTGTCGGATCGCCTGGCCTATGTTTTTCTTTCAGGTTATCAGGCTGCGCTTCACGCAAAGTTTCCCATGTTAAACCCCGATAAGATCGCTGCTTTTTGCGTTAGTGAACAGGGTGGGAATCGCCCCAAAGCGATACAGACCTCAATGCAAGGCGAAGGCGAAGGCTACAAACTTGATGGCAGTAAGACATTCGTAACCTGCGCAGAGGATGCGGATGAGCTGCTTGTAGCCGCGTGTGACTTCTCCGTGTCTATGGCTCGGCCCCACATAAAAATTTTGCACCTTGGCGGAATAATAGAAGGAGCTCGTATTGAAGAAGATAAAGTGCTTCCTTTTATGCCCGAGTTAAAGCGAGGCCGCTTGACGCTGGATGGTTGTATATGTCCCGCTTCAAGCTTGTTGGAGGGAGATGGCTATGCCGATTATATTAAGCCTTTTTCCCCCTTGGAAGCACTCTATGTAATGGCCGCTGGAGTCAGCTATATGCTGCGGTTAGCACGTCTTTATGCTTGGCCGGAGTCTTTTATCGAACAAAGTTTTGCTGTGCTTGTTTCAATACAAGGCGCTGACTTTTCTGACCCGGAAGCTGTTGAGAACCAGATATTTATTAGCGGATTGAGGGAGCAGGTTAAAGCGCTTGTGGTTTCGACAGAAAACGCCGACTACTGGGCCGATTCAGATCCCGATGTCCATAAGCGTTGGTTACGGGACAAGGTTATGCTGATGATGCCTGATCGTGCCCATGGCGTGCGCCTTGAGCGGGCGTGGCAGAGCCTTAGGAAAGTTCCTGTTGCATAGTCCTTTAGTTAGGGGCACATGTCAGTGTAGGGGGAGCTTAAGTTTTCTCCACTACTGAGGTTTTCGTATGTTCTGTGACCTATGCACGGAGTAAGAGTCTGTTCGGAAAGTATACTTCTCTAAGGTGTAAGGCTTGGTTTAGTTTATTTTTAGTAGATTCGTTTGGAGCATTTGGCATTGTGCGTTTGTTAAATTTAATGGAAGTGGGAATCCCTGGCGGTTGTGGTAAGCAAGGTAGAACCCTTGTGGCTATCAAGAACCATCAAAAGCAAGACAAAGAGCTTGGCAGTTTTCGTCACAACGCTGACATTAAGTTGGTTTTAAATGGGCAGCGACGATCCGAATATGACGTTAGCAACAAAGTGTGCGTCTCCGATACTAGCCAAGTCTGTGAGGCGGTAAGGCAGCTCTTTAGTGGCAGTGTGTCATCCAGTGAATTTCAGACCATTGAAAATGGTTTTGAGATTTTTGATGCGCTCTATGATGGGCGCAACGCCTCATATCATCGCTGTGAAACGGATTACCATAATAAACAGCATGTGTTGGATGTCACTCTGGCCACAGCACGACTGATCTGGGGCTATCAGCAACAGTCTGATAGTTCGAGCTGTCTTTCCGATAAAGACGTGACTACAGGCGTGTTGACGGCTTTATTTCATGACGTGGGGTATTTGCGCAGGAAGAGTGAGACGCGCGTCGAGCATGGGGCGGAGTTTACCAAGATACACGTTTCCCGCAGTGCGGAATTTTTAAGTGATATTCTCAAAACACTCGGTATGGCGAGCCATTCGGCGACGGCAAAGGGGCTCGTACATTTCACAGGGTATGAAAAGGCCATTGAAGATATCCCTATCTCTAACTCGCGACTTCGAAACCTGGGTTATTTAATTGGTACTGCCGATGTTATTGCTCAAATGGCAGATAGAACCTACCTTGAAAAATGTCAAAATTTCCTTTATCCCGAGTTCCAGCTAGGAGGGATGTGCGTGCAGAAAGATTCGGCTGGCCGAGAGCAAGTTATTTATTCATCCTCTTGGGAGCTGATGAAAAAAACACCGGCATTTATGTCATCGGTTATTCAGCATCGTCTGAGCGATGCATTTGATTCCTCCTACCGTTTTGCAGAAGCATGCTTTCAAGGCACAAACTTATATTTGCTAAACATTAATAACAATTTCTCCTACCTTAATGAACAATTGGAAAGTGTGTCATTTATCAAGCAGGAAAATAAAACGCCTTCTTTACTCCTGCGACGAAAAATAAAGGGCGCATCGGGCTCCTGGAAAAGTTAGGGGCCTTTGAACCTAAAAATCTCAGTTGGATCAAAAAATTCTGTACAAGCTCTTGACACACCTAGAAAACTTTAAAAAGTGCTCATCTCCAGCCGTATACGGCGCTTACGCCCAATAAGGTGAGCACGAATTTTAAAAGTTCCCTATGCACGCCAACATCTCGCCTAAGAGCGCCTACTGTCGGTGCACATCTTTTTCGCGCCCAACTGAGGTTCCTAGATTAAAGTAAGGCGTGAAGGTCGGCGGAACATTTGTTTCGTGTTTATCGCCTAAATCAGCTGCTCTCTTAGATTGGGGTCGTCAACACTTCTTTCCCAGTATTCAGAAAATGCCAGACTTTGAGTGCGCACATCTGCTTTGTCGTTATAGCAGGCCTTGCCCATTTGGGAATCAACCTCCGGCTTTTTTACGAAGGCAGTTCTATCAAATAATAATATTGTTTGCTCGCCAAAATAGTAGTCCTCATGGGCCTTTTTTATTTTTATCGCAGATAGCCGATTGTTTAGATTTAGTAGTGGAGGGCGTTTTTGTATCAAAAGGCGGGTATCTTTTAATAAAACCTCAATGTTCACGTGACGATGTTTTCGTACAAAGTCGGCAAGGGCTGTTGTGACTTCCTGGTTCGCAAAAATAACATTGGGGAGGTCACAGGAATAGATTTGAATAATACGCTTCGACTGATTGATGAGTGACACCGTATGAAAATGATAATCCTCAGGCGTGTGCAAGGCGAGTTGATTGTTTGATTCACCCAGTATGTTTGGTGCTGCGCTATCTGATGATCTCACTAGGATTTCCTCCCTATTTGTTTGGCAGGCGGCCGATATACCTTGCATAAGCCACTGGCTAATTAAAAATAGCCTTAAAATGCGCAGCTGTTAAGCATTAGGCCTTTTTAGATTTTGTGAGTGCTGCTTTTGCTATCATTACTTAGCCTTGGGTTTCTCTCAAAGTAGTTCTGTAGAAACAGGCGCTTGGACTTGTGGCCACGCATTTGTGGAGTTGCTATTCTTGGCGAAGGGCTTAAAATCTCAGTGCGATATTATTCTGCCCCTTAAGCAAGCCAAAAACAGGCCAGCATAACCATAAAATAAAAATGGCGAATAAGGTAATGTCTTTATATAACAAACTGTTAAAATCCCTAAAAAGTAATTCGCACGCCTTTCTCTATTGTTTTATGTGCGTCTCTTCTAGCGTCTCACTAGCAGCACCAGTGATCACCCTTTCAACTACGGATGTTACCACCAATTATTTTCATACCACTGAAATGACTGGGCTTGTGGATGAAGTGCTTGTGGAAGCATTTAGGGGGATTGGTTTTGAGCTAGAGGTGGTTGCATTGCCCAGCGAGAGAAGCTTGAAAATGGCTAAAGATGGCCTGGTTGACGGTGAGTTTATTCGTACACGTGCTATTGAAAAGGAATACCCCAGTCTGGTTCGGGTTCCTGAGCCGGTTGTGGATGTCGAGTTTTCAGTGTTTTCCAATGCTCCCATTGATTTGACCAACGGTTGGTCGAGCTTGGCTGGTAAATCAGTCGGTTTGGTCATTGGCATGAAAATTATAGAAAAAAATGTGCCAAAAGATGCGCGAGTAAGTGGAGTGAAGAGCATTGAGCAGCTCTTTAGTATGCTCAATAAAGGGAAGATTGATTATGCCGTGATGGCTCGGGGAATTGGGCAGGATTTTTTGCAAAAAAATGGCCTATCCCATATTTTGATAAGCGATCAAGCGCTCATGTCCATGCCGGCCTTTACTTATCTTCACTTAAGCAATGCTTCCTTGGCCCCGCGTCTGGAGGAGGCTCTTCGTAAGATGAAGCTGAGTGGAGAGTATAAAAAAATTCTCGACAGGCATAAGAATATTGAACCCAGTCTGTAGTTTTCTATCTATCTTAGCGGGGAGGTATTTCACTATGATAGGTTTCATTTTTTCGAAATTCATTAAATTTATATATGTACTGAACATCTCCGAAGGGGCCTCTGAATGAACTGGATTAAAGAGGCATTTTCTGGCCTCCTAGCCAGAAAAATTGGACTGATTGTTTTTTTTGCAAGTATCATCATTACCGTTCTTACGTCTGCTATTTTTTTAGGGCTTCGCTTACAAAGCGACCTTGCTGACATCGAAGTGCACTTGGAAGAGGCTCGAAATAGTCACTTGGCAAGTATTGGTTCAAGGATATGGGTGGAAGATATTGCGTCATTAAAGCTTGATTTGTCCGGTATGCTGGAACTCAGGTCTATCGAATATCTTTCCGTAACGGAAGATGGTGAGCTTATAGCAGAAGCAGGGGTAATGCCTTCTATAGGGGGTATTCAGCTGGAGTCCCCCATTCTTTACGAGTACAAAGGTAATCAGCTTAATATTGGTCGGCTGAATATTGTGGCCTCAACTGCCGATGTCAACCGAGAGTTTTATGATAGCGCTTTCTCTGCAATCATTCTTATTGCTCTACAAACGTTTATGATTGCCGGTCTTGTATTGTTGCTTTTTAATATATATGTGACCCAGCACCTTCGAAGAATATCAAAATTTGCACGACATATAGAGCTAACGAATATCAATGAAAAACTTGACCTGAAACGGAGAAATGGAAAAGGTAAAACTCCTGATGAACTCGATGTGTTGGTGAATTCATTAACGAGTATGCAGAGCCAATTAAGTGAATCGGTAATATCCTTAAAAGAGAGCGAAGAAAATCTTTCTCTTACTCTTGACTGTATTGGTGACGCAGTCATTGCAACTGATCAGGCTGGCCTAGTGACACGAATGAACCCCATTGCTGAAAGCCTTACCGGCTGGACTTTTTCTGAGGCTCAGGGAAACCCAATTGATACTGTATTTTCTATCGTTAACGCACAAACGAGGGCTCGTATTAAAAACCCCATCTACAAAGCTTTGTCCACTGGCAAAATCATTACGCTGAGTAACAACACGACCTTATTGGCAAAAGATAACAAGGAGCACCAGGTTGCAGACAGTGCGGCACCTATTCGAAATAACTTAGGGGATATTATCGGCGGTATCATCGTTTTTCATGATGTATCCGAGCAATATAGTATGAGGCAGACGCTACGTGAAAACGAAAAACGTATCAAGCTGCATTTTAGCCATACACCGCTTGGGGTGATCGAGTGGGATAAAGATTTTGTTGTGACAGACTGGAACCCTGCCGCTGAGAAAATATTTGGGTACAGCGACAGGGAAGCGGTGGGACGTTCCTATATGGAGTTGATTGTGCCGCCATCAGAAAATAAAAATGCCGCTACGAGCTGGAAGTCGTTTATTTCCAACAAGGCCAGCGGTCAGGCTGTTCGGGAAAATAAAGCTAAAGATGGTCGAACCGTTGTATGTGAGTGGTATAACACGCCGTTGGTTGATGAGTGTGGAGAGCTCATTGGCGCTGCATCGTTAGTGCAAGATATTAGTGCTCGTATCGCCGGTGAGAAAACTCTGGCGCGTCATCAGAAGGAACAGGAGCAGCTTCTGAATAATATGCTCGATGCAGTAATTTCTTTTGATAAAAAGGGCACTATTTTAAGCATTAACAAGGCGGCGGAAAAGTTGTTTTCTTATACCACTGAGGAGATTCTGGGAGCTGATATTGGCAATCTTGTCCCGAATAAATCGCTGAAGAAGTACAACGAACTACTGACTAAAGCACAGGAGAACGAAGGCGGCCATTCCGGTGCCCAGCCCCAGGAAATGTCGGTGATAAATAAAGACGGCCTGGCTATTCCAGTACGTTTCTCTATTGCAACACTCCCTCAAATAGATAACACAAACCAGAGATTTATAGCCTCTGTTCATGATTTGACGTTTGAGAAACAAAAAGAAGAACAGTTACGGCATAGCCAAAAAATGGATGCACTGGGAAAGCTGACGGGCGGCATTGCTCACGATTACAATAACATGTTGGGAATTATATTAGGGTTTACAGAATTACTTGGCATGAAGCTCCATGATGACCAAAAGTTATTGGGCTATGTAGAAAACATTGAACAAGCTGGTGAGCGTGGTGTTGAATTAACAAAAAAACTTTTATCTTTCTCAAAACACCAGCCGAGTGAAGCCCATGCCGTAAATATCAATGCGATATTACGTAATCAACGGCCTATGCTGGAGAAAATACTGACAGCCCGTATAACGTTGTTAATGAACTTATCTGAAAACCTTTGGGATACTTGGGTAGACTCTGGAGATTTTTCGGATGCGCTCGTTAACCTTTGTATCAACGCAATGCATGCCATGGAGTCAACGGGAACCCTTGCTATCGAGACCTGTAACGAGTCTCTCGACAATATATCAGCAATTCCTGCGGGCCTAGAGCCGGGAGATTACGTTAGCCTTCGTGTAACGGATACGGGGAAAGGTATGGATTCTGATACGATTCTCCACATCTTTGACCCGTTTTTTACTACCAAGGGGAATGCAGGTACTGGTCTGGGTCTAAGTCAGGTTTATGGGTTTGTTGAACGAAGTGGTGGTGCTGTTAAAGTTGAATCAACGCTTGCTCAGGGCAGCAGTTTTCAGTTCTATTTTCCACGCCATTTTGGTCGCAGTGGTACAAAAAAGCATGCAGAAATTGAAGGCATTAAAAGTACTAAAGGCAGTGAATCTATTCTGGTTGTTGATGATGAGGAAAGCTTGCTTGATCTGGTTAAGGAAGTATTAGGTGCTCAGGGCTACAACGTTTTTGAGGCGAGGTCTGCGAAGGTAGCTCTTGAAGTATTGAGAAGTGAGCACATTGACCTTGTTCTATCAGATGTAGTGATGCCTGACCTAGATGGCAATGAGCTTTCCAAGATTGTGAAAAAAGAATTCCCAAACTCGAAAATCCAGCTTATGAGTGGATTTAACGAGTCACGTTATGCGGAGAACTACGATGTCGAGCTGCATGAAAAACTTATTATTAAACCTTTTCGTGCACAAATATTACTGAGAAGAATTCGACAGTTGTTGGGCGACAAGTAATATTTCGGCACGTGAAAACAAGTGCTTTTGTTGCGTGCCAAATGATTGATTTGGACCAATAGCCGCGAGACTAAAAAAGTCTTAACGCAGCAACAAAAGTGGCCGTTGGGTTTTTTGTAGCATTTTTGCTGTGAAACTGCCCAAAATAAAGTCTCGCACCCGCGTATGACTGAATGCGCCCATTAAGGTCAGGTCAATATTCTGTTCTGCTTGATATGCAGCAAGGCTATTTTCAGCTTTTCCGTTGAGCCGCGCGGTAGTGGTCTCAATTTCTGCCGCCCTTAATACATCTGCCGCCTCTTCTAACAGTTTGTCGGCTACGTTGGTCTGATCGCCGACATGCACAAGATGGCAGGGGGTGCTTTTGAACAAGGGGTTTGAAGCAACAATTTCCAGTGCTTTTCTGGAGCCTTTGCTGCCGTCATACGCAAGCATGATTTTCTCTGGTTTGCTAAATTCTTTGTTCACGACCAATATAGGTTTATGCAGCGAGCGGATAACTGTTTCAAGCTGGGCGCCCAAGCCGGCTCGGCCTGAGTCGTGGGCAGTGCCACGTATACCGACAACTAGTACGCGAATCTGCTCTTCCATCTCAATCAGGGATTCAGCTAAACCGCCTTTTTGCTGTCGTAATTCTACGGTATGTACGCCGGCATCTTCTGCTTTTTGCTTGGCTGCCTGAAGCATTAGGTTGCCTTTTTTCACCAGTAAGCGGCTACGGTTTTGTTCTACCTCGGTTAGCTCATTAAGCAGATCTTCTGATGCGCCAAGCCCGATGGCGCCACTTAAATCGGCCACGGCGGGTGTGCTGCTTTGCTCCACGGTGTGAAGAAATTTTAAGGGTGCATTAGTGCCCTTGGCCATCCAGGCAGAATAATCACAAACAGCTTCTGTGAAGGCTGAGCCATCGATGCATGAAACTACGTTTTGATCGTTCATTAGTGACCTCCTAGTACACGCTCAATTTGTTCGGGCTTATCGTGCACGCCAAAGCGATCCACGATCGTTTCAGTGGCTTCGTTTAAACCTATTAGCTCAACGTCAGCACCTTCTCTCCGGAATTTTAACACAGCCATGTCCAAGGCATGTACCGCAGAAATATCCCAAAAATGGGCGCGACTTAAGTCGATAACAATCCGCTCTACTGCTTCCTTAAAATCAAAGTGCTCGAGAAACTTGGTAGAAGAATTAAAAAATACCTGGCCATGAACACGATAGGTCCGCTGGTTTTTTTCTTCGTCCATTTCTGTTTCAACATACATGAAATGGCTGACTTTGTTTGCGAAGAACAACGAAGCTAATAACACGCCTACAAATACGCCAAAGGCTAAATTATGTGTCCAGACTACGACAACCACTGTAGCAATCATGACGACGTTGGTGGACAGAGGGTGTTTTTGCAAATTGCGAATGGACTCCCAGTCAAAGGTGCCGATGGAGACCATAATCATTACTGCCACCAGCGCCGCCATAGGGATCTTTGCCACCCAATCATTAAGGAAAACGACCATAATCAGTAACACTGAACCGGCTATAAGAGTTGATAAACGACCACGCCCACCGGATTTTACATTAATCACCGACTGGCCAATCATTGCGCAGCCAGCCATGCCGCCAAGTAAACCCGATCCAATATTGGCAATCCCCTGGCCTTTACATTCACGGTTTTTATCGCTGGGGGTATCTGTCAGGTCATCCACAATAGTGGCGGTCATTAACGATTCAAGTAAGCCCACCACGGCTAAGGCGGCGGCGTAAGGAAAAATGATTTGTAGGGTTTCTAATGTGAGCGGTACTTCGGGCCACAAGAATATTGGTAGCGTATCGGGAAGTTCTCCCATGTCTCCAACGGTGCGAATATCCAGCCCAGTGACGATTGCGAAAACAGTCAGGCTAAGTATGCAAACCAGAGGGGAGGGGATGGTTTTTCCAATGCCTGGAACATAGGGGAATAAATAAATAATGCCCAGTCCGGCGGCGGTCATTGCATAAACATGCCAAGTGACGTTTGTTAGTTCGGGTAACTGCGCCATAAAAATCAGAATGGCGAGTGCATTGACAAAGCCTGTTACCACCGAGCGTGAGACAAAGCTCATTAAGCTTCCCAGCTTTAAATAACCCATAACAATTTGAATAAGGCCCGTAAGCAGGGTTGCAGCAAGAAGATACTGGAGCCCATGGTCTTTAACCAAGGTGACCATTAGTAATGCCATCGCACCGGTTGCGGCGGAAATCATCCCTGGTCGCCCACCCACAAAGGCAATAATTACGGCAATACAAAAAGAGGCGTAGAGGCCAATTTTTGGATCAACGCCGGCAATGATGGAAAAGGCAATGGCCTCTGGGATAAGGGCCAGTGCAACCACAAGGCCAGCGAGTACGTCGCCACGAATATTACCTAGCCAGTCGGCTTTGGTGGAATGTAAAAGCATGAAGTCTCCAGAAGGTTTCGAGCATGGGGGTGGCATGACGAAGTTAGTAAAGTGCAGTGAGCTGAGGCGCTCTACTGCCCTTAGTTGAAAAAGTGATACAGTGAATACGTATGCTAAAGCCAGCTTACGTAACAAGCATAGAGCTAATGCGGATGCTCCGCACAGTACTTAGGCGTAAGTTGATGGGTAGTCACAGGAGGGAAGGCCGCCATTCTATAGTAGGCCCCGTTAAAAGACAATTTGCTGTTAAGCGAATGGGAAGGTGTGAAGTGTTATTGCATCGTTTTGGTGAGCCAGGTACCACCCTTCTTTCTCCCAGTCTCCGAGTACGTAACGCGTTTTAATTTGTGATTGGGTCTTGAGTTGGTGGACGCTTGGCCGGTGAGTGTGACCGTGAATAAGCTGTGTTACTGCCTGTTCTTCCATGACGCGCACCACTTCTGCTTGGTTAACATCCAGAATATTTTCAGCGGTTTGGCTGTTTTTTTCCATGCTGGTTTTACGCAGGTGCTGCGCAAAGAGGATTCGTTCAGCGATGGGTTTGGATAACTGGCTTTGTATCCACTCTGGTGAGCGGGCCATTGTCCGGAAATTCATATAGTCGACATCATCTGTACACAGGCTGTCACCATGCATCAATAGGGTGGGGGTGTTTCCAAGCTGGATGACTGCGGGGTCGTCCAGGAGCGTACCACCACAGTGACGCATAAATTCACTACCGAGCAAGAAATCGCGATTACCATGCATAAAATAGAGCTGCAGGCCTGATTCGCTCAGTTTTTTTAGGCCACGCAAAACCTCTTCGACAACGGAGTCTTTGGGCTCATGCAAGATGTAATCATCACCGATCCATGAGTCAAAAAAGTCACCCAAAATGTAAAGTTGCTTAGCGCGAGAAGCGTGCGTGTCCAAGAAGCGTAAAAAAGCCCGGGTTATGTCCGGGCGATTTTGATCGATGTGTAAATCGGATATGAATAGTGTTAACACTGATTGGTTTCGCTACGATTCGTTATCAATTTGACTGGCTTTTTCAATGACGATGGCCTCAACGGGAACGTCCTCGTGAAAGCCCTGAGTGCTGGTTTTACAGCCCTTAATTTTGTTCACAATATCCATGCCTTCGGTAACTTTGCCGAATACGGCATAACCCCAGCCTTGAGGTGTGGGTGCGCTGTGGTTGAGGAAGTCATTGTCGCCCACGTTGATGAAGAACTGGTTGGATGCGGAGTGAGGCTCGTTGGTTCTAGCCATGGCAAGGGTGCCCACTTCGTTTTTTAAACCGTTATCGGCTTCGTTTTTGATAGGAGCATTTGAGCCTCTCTGCTTCATGTCTGATTCGAAGCCGCCACCTTGGATCATGAAGCCATCGATAACGCGATGAAAGATAGTGCCTTCATAGGCGCCACTGTTCACATAAGAAAGAAAGTTCTCGCTGCTAAGCGGTGCCTTTTCTTCGTTAAGTTCGATGGTGATGTCACCTTGAGATGTTTGTAGTTTAACTTGAGGGTTGCTCATTAAGTTGTCCTGTCTGTCATTAAAGGCATTATGTAGGCCGCGTTGTGCCGAAATCTAGCATGCAGGCTTTATTTACTGTGAAGGCTGACCAGCTATAAGGTAACACAGTATAATAAGCCTTGATCTTGTAAGAAAGGTGTTTTTTAGTTGCGTTATCTGGCACACACAATGGATGATTTGTGTGTAAGCGTAGTTATTAAGTGGTTTTTAAAATGTAGTCGGAGAGCCGTTTCATGCTGAATATTTATAATACCCTGAGCAAAACTAAGGAAGAGTTTCATCCTATTGAGGCGGGAAAAGTCGGCATGTATGTCTGCGGTATCACTGTTTACGACTACTGCCATATTGGTCACGCCAGAGTGATGGTCGCCTTTGATGTGATTGTAAGGCACATGCGTGCACGTGGTTACGAAGTGAATTACATACGGAATATCACCGATATAGACGATAAAATCTTCCAGCGCGCTGAAGAAAACGGAGAAAGTTATAAAGTGCTGACGGCGCGTTTTATCGATGCTATGCACGAAGATGAGCGTGCTTTACATGTTCTACCGCCTGATGCTGAGCCATGCGCCAGTGACAATATTTCAGAAATTCTCGAAATGATCGCTACCCTGGTAGAGAAAGGCGCTGCATATCGGGCGGATAACGGCGATGTTTATTTTGCTGTGGAAAACTTTGAAAGTTACGGTCAGCTCACTAATAAAAAAGTGGATGAGCTACTAGTCGGTGCTAGGGTGGGGGTCGAGGTGAGTAAACGTAGCCCCGTCGACTTTGCTTTGTGGAAAGCAGCCAAGCCGGGAGAGGCAAGTTGGCCTTCTCCCTGGGGTGAGGGTAGGCCGGGGTGGCATATTGAGTGCTCTGCCATGTCGACTAAGTGCTTGGGGAATACCTTTGATATTCATGGCGGTGGCCCCGATTTACCCTTTCCGCATCATGAAAACGAAATTGCGCAGTCCGAAGCGGCAACCGGCCAAAAGTATGTCAATACATGGATGCATGCTGGTGCAGTACGAGTGGACAATGAGAAAATGTCCAAATCATTGGGAAATTTTTTCACCATTCGGGACGTACTGAAAAAGTATCACCCAGAAGTAGTACGTTACTTTCTTATTTCTAGTCACTACCGCAGCCCGATTAGTTATTCTGAGGATAACCTGAAAATTGCCGCAGCAGCCTTAAGGCGCTTCTACATTGCGCTGCGTGGAGTTGAGATCGGTGAATCCACTTCGATAGATGGGCAAGATCTTGCTCGTTTTTATGCGGTCATGGATGATGATTTTAATACGCCTGAAGCGCTAGCCGTGATGTTTGATACGGCGAAATCCTTAAACGTATTAAAGGATCGCAATCCGAATAAGGCGCCAGATGTTGCCGCTGAGCTAAAGCTTATGGGCGCTTCGCTGGGTTTGCTTCAAGAAGACCCTGAAGCATTTATTCAGTCAGGGACCGAAGAAATAAACGGCCAGCTTAAAGAGGAGGTTGAGGCGCTTATTGCGCAGAGAAAAGCTGCGCGAGAGGCAAAGGATTGGGGGCTTGCGGATCAAGCGCGTGACGCATTAAAGGCGCGAAACGTGGTGGTGGAGGACCGTCCAGACGGTTCGACAATTTGGCGTATTGAGGATTAGGGCGCGGTCCTCGCTTTGCGAGGGGGTTAAGATGGGTCTCCATTATGTAAAAAGTTGGCGGCGTAAAGAGTGTTCTCTAGCAGAGAAGCCACTGTCATTGGGCCTACTCCTCCAGGCACTGGGGTGATCCAAGCAGCTCTGTCACTAGCGGCTTCAAACTCGACGTCGCCAACCAGTGAGCCGGTCTCGCTTCGATTGATTCCTACATCAATCACGGCAGCGCCTTCTTTGATCCAGTCTCCAGGAATAAAGTTGGGCTTTCCGACTGCGACAACCAGAATGTCGGCGTTTGAAATATGCTTTTCTAAATCGTGAGTAAAGCGGTGGCAGCTGGTCACAGTGCATCCTGCAATTAATAGCTCAAGAGCCATTGGCCTGCCAACCATGTTGGATGCGCCGACTATCACGGCTTCCTTTCCTTTTAATTCTATTTCAGTGGAGTCAAGCAAGCGCATAATCCCCTTTGGTGTGCAGGGGCGCAGTAGAGGGTCTCGAACGGCTAGTCGCCCCATATTGTATGGATGCAAGCCATCTACATCTTTGTCAGGGGATATGCAATTTACAATAATGTTCGCGTCGAGATGCCTCGGTATAGGGAGCTGGATGAGAATGCCATCTATTTCACTATCTGCGTTTAGCTCCTTAATAAGCTTTAGTATTTCGTTTTCGGAGATGCTTTCTGGGAGGTCGTAGGCGAGGGATTTAAAACCCGCCTCATCACAAGCTTTGCGTTTGTTATTGACATAGATCTTGCTGGCCGGGTCTAGCCCGACAAGTATTACTGCTAGTCCCGGTGGGCGAATACCCTCGGCAATGCGTCTATTGACGCCTTCTTTTACTTCCTGTCGGACGAGTAGGGCTTCTTTTTTACCGTCGATAATTTTTGCGGTCATGGATTTTGCCGGCTAAAGGGTTAAATGCGAAGAGTGTTTTCAGTGGGTATGGCAAGATGCAAATACCAAAATGGGGCTATATAGGCTGCCGATTTTCTCATGTTACGCTGAGCATGGCAAAATGCTTTCAAAAGGCTTTGAAAACAAAATGAATTTGTTGACGAGTTAAAGGTGGGGGAGTATTATTCGCCCTCCTTACGGAACAGGTTCATATTTAAGTTATGAATTTGTTTGCGTATTGGCAGAACGGGGTGTAGCGCAGTCTGGTAGCGCGCCTGCTTTGGGAGCAGGATGTCGGGGGTTCGAATCCCTCCTCCCCGACCAACTTGCTTTAGGTTTTTTCTATAGCAGCTTGGTCAGTCGTGTCGGCTGGTAGATTAATCGGCGCCTGTAGCTCAACTGGATAGAGCATCGGCCTTCTAAGCCGAGGGTTGCAGGTTCGAGTCCTGCCAGGCGCGCCATATTTATTTTGCTCATTTATGGTGGGTGTAGCTCAGTTGGTAGAGCTCCGGATTGTGATTCCGGCGGTCGTGGGTTCAAGCCCCATCATCCACCCCATTTCTGAACTCTTCTTTATAAGTCAAACAATTACAGCTTTTTTTGTCCGCTCAAATGCGGCATGGCTTTCGGCGTGCTCGTTTGCATGGAGAAGGGCCTTATGGCAGAATCCGTCTGCTGAATTGGGCGCAGGTAATAAGTTTGCGCGGTCTTCTAAGCGATTGATAATATTAGTGGGTTTTTTCGATATCTAGCACTAGTATTTAAAGCCTCAGGGCGTCTTAAGACTTTTAAGTCCCATCAACGATTCGTTGCACCTTGATTATCAGATAGTAACTCAAAGTTAACCCCACATTTTTTGTAAATTTTAAGAGGGCATTATGGAAGTTTCAGTTGAAACCCTTAGCGGTTTAGATCGTCGTTTAACTATTCAGCTACCTGTTGAGCCAATCGACGCCGATTACGAGAAGCGAATCGCTGAAATGGCGAGAACTGCAAAAATCAATGGGTTTCGTCCCGGCAAAGTGCCCGCTAAAGAGATGAAAAAAAGGCACGGCAAGGCCCTTCGTATGGAAATCCTTAATGAGGCTATGCGCACGGGTTTTCTTGAAGCGGTATCACAGGAAGACCTGAATCCGGTGGGGTTACCCAAATTTAGTTTGGAAAGTGATGAGTTGGGAAAACCATTTTCATTTTCTGCTGACTTCGAAGTTTACCCTGAGGTGGAAATTCAGCCCTTAGAGAACGTAAAAGTAGAGAAGTTGGTCGCAGAAATTAATGAAGAAGACATTGACAATGTTATAGAAAATGTACGCCAGCAGCACGCTGAATGGGAAGATATTGATAAGGCGGCGGCTGAAGAGGATCAAGTCATCATTGATTTTGAAGGTAAGGTCGACGGAGAGCTTTTTGATGGAGGAAGTGCAACAGAGACGCCACTTACCTTGGGTTCCGGACAGATGATTGACGGTTTTGAAAAAGGCTTAGAAGGAGCTAAGGCCAGTGAAATCAGGACGTTAAGTCTTAGATTTCCTGATGACTATCATGGCGCAGATGTTGCTGGTAAAGATGTGGAGTTTAAGGTCACTGTTAATAAGGTGCAGGGTAAGAAGCTACCAGAGCTGGATGAGGCGTTTGTGGAGAAGCTGGGAGTCGAAGGAGGGCTTGAGGCATTCCGTGGTGAAGTTCGTAAAAATATGGAAATGGAAAAGGAGCAGGCAGAGAAAAAAAGTGTCAAAGATCAGGTGTTTAAAAATTTGGCGGAACTCAACACTGTCGAACTGCCTAAAGCCATGGTACAAAACGAAATTCAGCGCTTGCAGCAGCAAATGCTTCAGCAGTTTGGTGGTGGTCAACAGCTTGATCCATCCATGCTACCCGCTGACCTTTTTACTGAGCGAGCAGAAGAATCTGCCAAAGTTGGCTTAATCGTCTCCGAGATCATTAAGGTGAACGACTTAAAGGCTGATGGCGAAAAAGTGCGCGAATCAGTAGAAGAGATCGCCAGTCGCTACGGTGAGCCTGAAGAAGTAGTAAATTGGTACTATAGTAATACAGACAAATTAGCAGAAATTGAGTCAGTCGTGCTTGAAGATGCAGTAATCGCCCATATACTAGAAAAAGCGGACATATCTGAAAAGAAAGTTAGCTACGAAGAGCTGTTTAAAGCGCCAGAGGCCGAAGTGGAAAGCGAAGCAGCAGAAACCGAATAAGCTGTGCACGGCATGAACGAGTGGCGTACGGCGTGTGTTTCTTTGCCGACACGACTAAAAAATGAAGAGTAGTTTTGTGTAAACCGATGCGTCAGGTTGAGCATGCTTGGCGCATTTAATGGATTTTTTAAAAAGGGAAGATATGCCTAATGTATGGTGAATCGGATAAAAACATTGCACCAATGAATGCCTTGGTTCCTATGGTGGTAGAGCAGTCTGCTCGTGGGGAGCGCTCCTACGATATATATTCTCGTTTATTAAAAGAGCGAGTGATATTTATTGTCGGTGAAATAGAAGATCATATGGCTAACCTCGTTGTTGCCCAATTGTTGTTTTTGGAATCTGAAAACCCAGACAAAGATATTCATCTTTATATCAACTCACCTGGCGGCTCAGTGACAGCCGGTTTGGCTATTTACGATACCATGCAGTTCATTAAGTCTGATGTAAGCACCATGTGTATCGGTCAGGCGGCAAGTATGGGAGCATTTTTGCTAACGGCGGGCGAGAAGGGTAAGCGCTTTTGTTTGCCGAACTCCAGGGTAATGATCCACCAGCCCCTAGGCGGTTTTCGTGGTCAGGCCTCTGATATTGAAATTCACGCCAAGGAAATTCTGGATATCAAACACAAGTTAAATATGATGATGGCCTCTCATACCGATCAACCGCTTGATGCTATTGAAACGGCCACTGATCGCGATAATTTTTTAAGTGCCGCAGAGGCAAAAGATTTTGGTTTGGTCGATAGCGTCCTTGAAAGCCGTGGCTCTAACTCGGTCTGAGCTATCATTAGAGATTAAGCATATTTCCGGGTTTGCAATGACCTGGGTTTTTATAACGGGATTCAATGAGGTGCCTTTATGACTGATGATCACGATGGAAAAGGCGGAGATGGCGGCAAGCTTCTCTACTGTTCATTTTGTGGCAAAAGTCAGCACGAAGTACGTAAACTGATCGCTGGTCCTTCTGTGTTTGTGTGTGACGAGTGTGTCGACCTTTGTAATGACATAATCAGAGAAGAAATACAGGAAGAAGCTGGCGAAGAGAAGGATAGTAAGCTTCCAACGCCGCATGAGATTAAGGATATCCTTGATGAATATGTGATTGGGCAGTCAGAATCCAAAAAGGTTCTCGCTGTTGCCGTATATAACCATTACAAACGCTTGCGCGTTGAAACTGGCCAGAAGGGAAAGAAAGAAAACGTTGAGCTTGGCAAAAGCAATATTTTACTTATTGGCCCAACCGGTAGTGGTAAAACACTGTTAGCTGAAACTCTGGCACGTCTTCTTAATGTGCCTTTCACAATTGCGGATGCTACCACTCTCACTGAAGCAGGTTATGTTGGTGAAGACGTAGAAAATATTATTCAGAAACTGCTGCAAAAGTGTGATTACGATGTGGAAAAAGCTCAAATGGGCATTGTCTACATTGATGAAATAGATAAAATTTCGCGAAAGTCTGATAACCCGTCTATCACCAGGGATGTGTCTGGCGAAGGGGTCCAGCAGGCATTACTGAAATTAATTGAGGGTACGGTTGCATCAGTGCCTCCTCAAGGTGGTCGTAAGCATCCCCAGCAAGAATTTTTGCAGGTAGATACTTCAAGTATATTATTTATTTGTGGTGGCGCTTTTGCTGGATTGGACAAGGTGATCTCGTCTCGTTCGGAAAAAGGTGGTATAGGGTTTTCTGCGGCCGTTAAAGGTGAAGAGGAAACTAAACAGTTAGGGGAGGTTCTTAAAGAGGTCGAGCCAGAAGATTTAATCAAGTATGGCTTGATTCCAGAATTTGTTGGCCGCTTACCTGTTCTAACCACCCTCGAAGAGCTTGATGAGGAAGCTTTGGTTCGTATATTAACAGAGCCCAAAAACGCGCTCACCAAGCAGTATTTAAAGTTGTTCGAAATGGAAGACGTAGATCTTGTTTTTCGCGAAGATGCGTTAAAGGCGGTGGCAAAAAAAGCCATGGAAAGGAAAACGGGCGCTAGGGGTCTCCGCTCAATCGTTGAAAGCGCATTGTTGGAAACGATGTATGATGTTCCCTCCGCAGAGAACCTTGAAAAAGTAGTTGTCGATGAAGGGGCGATTACGGGGGAGTCCGAGCCTCTTCTTATCTTTGCTACCAACGGCGAAGCATCCCAGTCAGCGTTGGAAAAAAGTTAAGAAAACAGGTTTTAACTTTTCAAAGCTTCTTTTAAATAATGCTGTCCAATGTTGGGCAGCATTCCCGTCTTCCTATTTTACTCGAAATAATATTGCTCAATAATGAGCGGCTAATTTGGGAAATTACTCATGTCTACAGAATTAACTGATTCGGCCAGTGATGCAGTTATTCCTCTGCTGCCGTTGCGCGATGTAGTTGTATATCCACATATGGTTATTCCCTTATTTGTCGGTAGAGACAAATCCATTAGGGCGCTCGAAGCTGCGATGTCTAATGACAAGCAGATATTACTTATCGCACAGAAAAGCGCTTCAAATGACGAGCCAACTGCCAGTGATTTATATGATATTGGAACAGTTTCCAGTATTCTTCAGCTGCTCAAATTGCCTGATGGCACGGTTAAAGTGCTTGTCGAGGGTATCTATAGAGCAAAGGTTGGCACTTTGCACTCCGATGAGGAGTATTTTTCAGCAGCGGTTATCGAGCAAACTGAAGAGGCTTTAAACGAAAAGGAGTCAGACGTACTTGCTCGATCTCTTATGGCTCAATTTGAACAATATGTGAAGTTGAGCAAAAAAGTACCCCCTGAAATATTGACTTCAGTATCGAGCATAGAAGAACCCAGTCGACTCGTGGATACCATTGCTGCGCACATGGCCCTTAAAATAGAAGAAAAGCAGTACATACTAGAAACGGCTAATCTTCGTAATCGACTAGAAAACCTGATGAGTTCTGTTGAGTCGGAGATTGACTTGCTGCAGGTTGAAAAACGTATCCGCGGTCGTGTTAAAAAACAAATGGAAAAGAGTCAGCGCGAATATTATTTGAATGAACAAATGAAAGCCATTCAAAAGGAGCTTGGTGACCTGGATGAAGGCGGAGGTGAATTTGAGGAGCTGGAAAGAAAAATAGAACAGGCCGGTATGCCCAAAGAAGCCAAAGAAAAATCTCAGTCGGAACTCAATAAATTACGAATGATGTCGCCCATGTCTGCCGAAGCGACAGTGGTTCGAAGCTATATTGACTGGATGACTAGCACCCCTTGGAAGAAAAAAAGTAAAGTTCGAAATAATCTTTCTGAAGCAAAAAAGATACTCGATGCAGACCACTATGGTTTGGAGGAAGTAAAAGAACGCATCCTTGAATACTTGGCCGTTCAGTCGCGAGTGAAAAAGCTCAAAGGGCCGGTTTTATGCTTGGTCGGCCCGCCCGGGGTAGGTAAAACCTCTCTCGGTAAATCTGTCGCGAAGGCAACAAATCGAAAATATATTCGTATGGCCTTGGGGGGTGTCCGTGACGAGGCGGAAATACGCGGTCATCGTCGTACTTACATTGGCTCAATGCCCGGGAAACTGGTGCAAAAAATCTCGAAGGTGGGAGTTAAAAACCCGTTGTTTCTTCTAGATGAAGTCGACAAGATGGGCGCTGATAACCGAGGAGATCCAGCATCGGCGTTGCTAGAAGTTCTGGATCCAGAACAAAATAATACGTTTAATGATCATTACTTGGAAGTGGACTACGATTTGTCCGACGTGATGTTTGTATGTACTTCCAACTCCATGAATATTCCTGGGCCTTTGCTGGATCGAATGGAAATAATTCGGATACCAGGTTATACCGAAGCGGAAAAGCTAAATATTGCCAGGCAGTACCTCGTACCAAAACAAATGGAGAATGCGGGCCTTAAACCCGAAGAGCTGAATATTTCTGATGAGACGATCACCGATTTGATTCGTTATTACACCAGAGAGGCAGGGGTAAGGGGTTTAGAGAGGGAGATTTCAAAAATTTGCCGAAAAGTAGTGAAAGAACACCTTCTTGGAGAGCAGAGTAGCCTCTGTGTAGAAGTGACCCCCGAAAAACTCGAACACTATAGCGGTGTTCGTAAATCTAGTTATGGAAAAGCCGAAGAAAAAGACCAGGTGGGACAGGTTACCGGGCTGGCTTGGACATCTGTAGGTGGTGAGTTATTAACCATTGAGGCTGCTGCTCTCAAAGGAAAAGGGCGGCAGGTGAAAACCGGCTCCTTGGGTGACGTAATGCAGGAGTCTATACAGGCGGCATTAACGGTTGTGAGGAGTCGAGCGCAGGCACTTGGTATAGCGGATGATTACCCTGATAAGCATGATCTGCATATCCATATACCTGAGGGTGCAACACCGAAGGATGGGCCGAGTGCGGGTATCGGGATTTGCACCGCAATTGTATCCTCTTTTACAGGTATCCCAGTTAAGGCATCTGTAGCAATGACCGGCGAAATAACCCTTCGTGGGCAAGTGCTTCCTATAGGAGGGCTTAAGGAAAAACTATTGGCTGCACACCGCGGAGGTGTTAAAACAGTTATTATTCCCGACGAAAATAAAAGGGATCTCAAGGAAATTCCCGATAATATCAAGGCTGACCTCGATATTCGTACTGCTTTGTGGATTGACGAGGTGCTTGATATCGCTTTAAAGCGGAAACCTATCCCGCTTCCTGAAGACCTCGTAGAGGTCAATAGTGATTCAGGTGAATCTGACGATAGGGTGAGCCGGCACTAAGCACAGACAAGGCCTTTTGCAAGGCCTAAAGGCTTGCCTGAGTCAAAATTTTAGCCAAATAATTAGCATATAGAACTGCAATTCTGCAGAATTGAGTGGTATAGTCTGTCCACTATTTTTATGGGTTTGGTATGTTTTTAAGGCGGTTCTGTCTTAAAGTACCAATCATTTTGAGTAATGCTTGACTCTCGCTTTACTGGTTTTTAGTTTGTTTCTTGGTGAGGGGGAAGATGATTTATATAGGAAGAAAGGGGAGTAATATGAATAAATCGGAATTAATTGAAGCAATCGCTGCTGCATCAGATCTACCTAAAGCGGCGGCAGGCAGAGCACTAGATGCTATGACAGATACCATTACAAAAGCGTTAACAGAAGAAGATCAGGTGGTCTTGGTTGGTTTTGGGACATTTAGTGTTAAGGATCGGGCAGCAAGAACCGGCCGAAACCCTCAGACCGGAGAGCCTATTGAAATTGCCGCAGCTAAAATACCGAGTTTTAAGCCAGGTAAAGCGCTTAAAGATGCCGTGAATGGTTAATTTCTACCAGTTTTTTTATCTGATTTGCCGATTATTTATTGAAAAATGACACACGGCAGCTAAATTAAAGGGCGCGCTTCTTAAATTGAAACGCGCCCTTTCTTTTTATGGGTTGAGAAAAATTTATGTTAGACAAGTTTAGAAAACTTATTCAAGGCTGGTTAGGTAAGACCTTGGTTACTCTGTTGCTTTTGCCTTTTGCTCTTTTTGGGGTGTCTTCAATTTTTCAGGTCAATCCAAATAAGAAGCCCGTGGTAGAAGTTAATGGTGTAGAGATAGATGAAAGAGAGCTACGAAGAGCCGTAGAAATTAGTAAGCAGAATATGATTGCACGCATTGGGGAGCAAGCTTCGAGTATTGTTACCAATGAAATGGTGCAACCTGCTGCGCTGGAAAATTTAATATCGCAGGAGCTGGTTAGGCAGTTCGCTGAGGATAATAAGCTCAACGTATCGATGGATGCCATTCATAAAATGATTGTGGAAATGGAGGTTTTCCAGGTGGACGGTAAGTTTTCCCAATCTCATTTTGAAGAGCTGTTGCGTCGAAACGGCCTTCGCCCAGAAACCTTTCCACAAAAGATGCGCGATGAGTTTCTACAACGCCAACTTAATAATGGTTACCACTCTACCGGTTTTTCCACAGCCTCAGAGATTAAAAACCTAAAGAGTTTATATAATCAGAGTCGCTCCTTTAGTTATGTCGAACTTCAATCTGATGCAATTTTTAATCAGATTGAAGTAAGTGAAGAGCAAATTCAGTCATATTACGATAAAAATAGGGAGGCCTTTCGCACCCAAGAGCAGCTTGTCGTTGACTATTTGGAGATAAACAAGTCTCAATTTAAAGGTGGTTTGAGCGTCACTGACGATGAGCTGGAGCAGAGGTATCGTGAAAAGCTTCAGGAAATCGAAGAGAGTCAAGAACGATCCGCATCGCACATATTAATTGAGATAAGTGACTCTAGGGGTAAGGCTGAGGCGAAAAAACTTGTCGATGAGCTGTACACCAAAATTGAAAATGGTGGAGACCTGGCCTTGTTGGCAGCAGAGTTTTCAGACGACAAGGGTTCTGCTGCAAAAGGTGGATCCCTTGGTTTTGCCGGTCGTGGTGTATATGTGGATGAGTTTGAGGAAACTCTTTTTACTCTAGGCGAGGGAGATGTATCCGAGCCCATTCTCACAGAATTTGGTTATCACATCATTAAGCTTGAAGGCATTCAGCCCCAAGCAGAGAGCTTGGCATCTATGAAGTCGCAGCTCATTGAGGAGATAAAGGATGCAAAAGCTGACCTACCTTATCAAGATGCACTGGAGGAACTGAAAAACCTTGCGTATGAATCCAGCGATTTGGCGGAACCTGCCGCCTATTTGGGGAGTGAAATTCAGACCAGCACTAAAATAACCAGGAACATGCCGGCAGACGGGACGCTATTAAGCGACCCCGCTGTTGCCGAGGCGGCATTTTCCGAGGAAGTCCTGAATGGTGGAAATAATAGTGATGTGATTGAGTTGTCTGATGGCAGGGCATTAGTTCTACGTTTAAATAAATACTTTCCGTCTAAGGTAAAAGCTGTTGCGGAGGTTAAGCTTGAGATCAAGGCCAAGCTAACGCAGAGTCTGTCTAAAGAGAAGATCAAATCTTTGGCTGGTGAAATACTTGCCTCTTTGAAAGATGGAGCCTCCAAAGATGCTGTTGCTAAGCAGCATGAGCTTGAATGGCTGGAAGTGGAAAATATCAAGCGTGATGAGAGTAGCGTTTCACCTAATATAATAAGTGAAATTTTTAAGCAGGCTAAGCCTGTTGAGACTAAACCTTACGCCAGCACATTTGCCTTGCCCAGCGGAAATCAGGTTGTCTCTGTTTTGGTCCAGGTGAACTCTGGCACTACCCCGGATGGTGAGCTATCTCAAAGTGAAGCCACTTCAGCGTCAGCTGCCGATTTGCAATTTAATCGCTTCTTGGAAAATCAAAAGGGCGCTTTGGAGTTTCAGTCATTTCAGGCGTGGTTGAAAGATGAGGCTAAAATAGAAAGGCTGTAGGTGGCTTGTTTGAAGTACTTGAAGAGAGGGGCGCGTAAGGGGAGTCTACATGTTTTGCTTTTGAGTACTTCGCTAAGAGCGCCGTGGTTAGCTAAAGTAATTTGGACTTTGGTATTGCTGGGTACACTGGCTGGCTGTGCCGACAGACCTACTTTTGCCTCAGCCAAGAAGCTAATGGAGGTGGTAGAGCTACAGGAGTCCTTGTCGCAGATTATTGAAGTCAAAAATATGCACAAGCTTGAGTCCTTTGAAAGGGATGGAGAGTTTGTGGTAGAAGTTTACTTTGAACAGCACTTTCTTCTCGGTCTTGGTAATGCTGCTAAATTAACCCAAAGTACCGTGAACATGCATTATTCTGACGCTCAAACTGCCTTATCGGAAGTGCAAGAACCTCCCCCCGAGCTTATCGAGAATGCTCTGGCTAAAAAATACGGACGTTTTAATAAGGGCGATCTGAGGCATCGTTATATTGAGCTGGTATTTCGCAAGAATGGTGGTCAGTGGCTTTTTTCGGAGAGGCGCAAGCACTGGAGGGATTTTAATATTTCTTACTTTCCTCAAAAATAATTATTTTTATGTGCCGGTAGGTTTCTTTTAGATAGGCCGTCTAGGTTGTTTCGTTTTTCTTCCATATTTACAAAAGGCGCGCGCACGAAGGAGCCCCTTTCTTCGTTCTGGGGTCTTTTCGTTCTCTATACTTTGTAATCTTCCCTGTGCTGAAGCTGGTTTATTCGTTGCTATGGGAGCGTGAAAGCCAGGGTTTCGTTGATTCCTTCTTTGTCTAGGATAATACATCTGTGAAACCGGCTGTTTGCTGCCGGAGAAAAAATTTTGATTTACAAATCAAAGCATTATGCTGGTTTGGTGAGAAAATTCCTAAGCGGGCAGGTTGGTCAAGCTTAGCTGCAACATCTGTTGTTACGCGCTTTTTCGCTTTTCGGCGTAAAATGCTATTGCATCCCGGTGTTATACATGTATATTTCCATTAAGAAAACGAATAATTATAAAAATAGGAACGGACAAGTGATGAAATCGACACAATCAGTTGCGCCAAAACTTATCAAAGGTGGCTCGAGGGAAAAGGGCGTAAATGGTAAGCACAGGCCTCGTTTTTACGCTGTGAGGGTGTTTTACGCTGTTTTTTTCGGTGCAGCTGCTTTAGGTTTTGCATTTCAGTCTGTGGCACCGGATGAGGTGGATATGGCGTTAATCGGGTTCTGTACCCTGGCTAGCCTAGCCTCGTTCATGTCTAGTGTGAAACCGCTTCAGGAGGACTAGCGATAGCTGCAGCTAATATGAGAGTTGCACAGCTGCCACGTTGCGATTTCTTACTGCATAAACTCCGCCATGGCGGCCTGTCGATTATCAAGCACTTTAGGTTCAGACATATCCATAATATCTCTCCAGGCTGCGGCAATTTCGTCGACCGTGGCTATTCCTGACTCGTCGTTAGTTTTGTATCCCTTGCTTCTGGCCCAGTTGGCGTGGGCGAAATTACCTGCGCCCGCTTCAAAGATCGAGCCGCTCGTATTTATCTCTTCCGTACACATGTAGGCGACAATGGGTGATACCGCTTCAGGCTTGAGCTTTTCTAGGAATTGGGGAGGCATTAGGTTCTCTGTCATGCGTGATGCGGCGCCGGGCACAGAATGTTTGTCTTAATATTGTACTTGGCTCCTTCATGGGAAAGGGTCTTCGCAAGCCCAATGATTCCTGATTTGGCCGCGCCATAGTTGGCTTGACCAAAATTACCGAACATACCTGAGCCTGAAGCAGTCATTACTATGCGTCCGTACTGCTGTTCTTTTAAGATGGGCCATGCGGCTTTAGTAACGTTGTAGCTTCCATTCAGATGGGTATCAATGACTGCATCCCACTCTTCATCGCTTACTTTGGTAAAGCTCTTGTCTCTTAATATTCCGGCATTATTGACGAGGATATGTAGTCCGCCAAAACTGTCTATGGCTGCTCGGATGATATTGCTGGCAGTTGAGCGATCGGTAACGGAATCCATATTTGCTACGGCTTTCCTCCGTCGGCGACAATTTCATCCACAACGACTTGAGCGGCGGGTGTGCTGTTTCCTGAGCCGTCTACCGTTGACTACAACGTTGGCCCCTAGTGATGCAAGTAATTTGACATGAGAGCGCCCCAGCCACAATGGCGACTTTTCCTTCCAAATTTATATTTGACACGATCTCACTCTCCTAGCATTTTGATATTATTGTGTTGTCCAGGCTGTTCTGATTGAAGGACGCTGTTGGTCACTTTTTTATTGATGGTGAATTGCTAGAGTGATTCGTTAAACAATGCTCTTTAAGCAGAGCCAGCCGAATTGCACCACCTTTCGCTCCTTGGCTTATGTACAATATATCAGTAAATATTTCTCTTCAAGCCGCTGCTGTTAGGGATTGCTATGAATAGTGAATATATTTATGTCGACACCAGTTTCGCATTTGGGGTTAGCCATCTATTAATCTGCACTGTATGCCTGACTCCTTTAGTTTGGAAAGGATTTCCTGAATATGCTCGGATCCACGAGTTTGTAGCATGATGGTTACTTCAACGGCCTCAAGGGGCAGTTTGGTAAAGGTTCGTTGGTGGGTGATGTTGACGATATTGGCATAGGTTTGTTCGATGCTCTGGCAGACGTTTCCGAGAGCACCAGGAATGTCACGCAAGGTGACGACCAACCGCACAAGACGTTGTGCTCTTTCCATTCCCCGCTGGATAATTAAAGAGAGGACGGGCATATCAATATTTCCGCCGGAAAGTAATAAGCCGACTTTCTTTCCCTGAAATTGTTCAGGGTGAGAAAGGAGTGCGGCAAGTGCAACTGCGCCAGCCCCTTCCACTACGGTTTTTTCTTTTTCCAGTAGAAGCAAGAGCGCTTCCTCAATGGCAAGCTCGTCAACAAGTAAAATATTATCCACAAACTCCTTTACAATCTGGGTGGTGATTTTTCCTGGTCGTTTTACACCGATACCATCGGCAAGGGTGGTTCTGCCGCATAGTATTGGTTTTCCTGCGATTGCTTGCTGCATGGATGGGTAGCGTTCGGCCTCGACGCCTATCACCTTTATTTTGGGATTAAGGTGTTTTGCAGCGATGGCGATGCCACTTATTAAACCCCCTCCGCCCACTGGAATAATCAGTACTTCTATATCGGGTACGACCTGTTTGATCTCATAGGCAATGGTGCCCTGGCCGGCGATGATATGCTTATCATCGTATGGGTGTATCAGGGTGAGTTTGTGTGATTCAAGTAGCTCTTGGGCCAAGTCAGCCGCTTCTTCGAGGTTCTCTCCATGAATAATGACCTCTGCCCCATATTTTTTTGTATGCCTTACTTTTACGTCGGGAGTAAATTTTGGCATTACAATGGTACATGGGATATTTAGCTTTTGGGCATGGTAGGCAACGGCTTGGGCATGGTTGCCTGCAGACATTGCAATGATGCCATTAGATTTCTGGATCGAAGAAAGGGATAGGAGCTTGACGTAAGCGCCTCTTTCTTTGAATGAGGCAGTGTGTTGCCGGTTTTCAAATTTCAGGTAGACATCTGCCCCGGTTCTCTCTGATAGTCCAGTAGATGGGAGGCAAGGGCTTTCTTTGATTACGCCTTCAAGTGATTTGTTTGCAGATTCTATTAGTTTCAGTATTTGTGCTGCTGGCATACTTTTCCTCGGAAACCATTAAACATCACTTTCGCCTTGGTGATATTTTATAGCATAAGGCCGGTGTCTATTGGCTAAATTATCAATTGTAAATTGAGGCTTCGAGGGGAGGGTGAAACTTGGAAAGGTTAAGGCGAGACTTTACGTGATGTGGTGATTCTGATTTCGAAGATAAGAGAGTGGAAAGAAGCGTAATGTTGGTTTTCTCACCTCCAGCCCTATCTATTAAAGAAGAGCTAGAGGCAAGTTACTGCTGAAGTATTTCTAGACGGTTTAAAGCTTAGAAATAATGATGTCAATAATTTTGTCAGTCAACTCAATATTGTTGAGAGCATCTTCATCATTAGGGCCATATAACTCTACCTGCGCGAGGCGTGAGCTTTTTCTGGCAATTTGGATTAGGACTTCTAGAGCAATAGCGCCGTCAACGTTTACGTCGAGGTCTAACTCTATGAGTAGAGGGTTGATTAAGTTGAATTCGGCAGCAAGAACGTCAACGTCAACGTTCAATAGTCCGCAATCCAGCAGGTCGTACGCAGCTGCGCGTAGCTGTCTTTGGGATTGTGCGATTTTTACTCGTGCTCTTAGTCGATCACCAACTGCTCCCTCTCCCAACCAAGGTGTATTGTCAGTCAGAGTGTGCGCCTCGGCAAGAAGTGCTTTTGCTGCTGTCAGGTCAGTAGCTGCTTCAGAGCAGTCTGGGCTATCCCAAGCGCCAACTGCAACCGAGAAAATTCCTGCTTGCGCAGTAAGTGAAAAAAGGCCAAGTACTGCAACAGCAGCGGCGCGTGTAATATTGTTTAACATAGCTATCCCCTTATTGGTTTTTGTATCATTTAGACGAGGCTATCATATTAAATAGCGATAAAAAGTAAAGTGTTATTTAGCTGCTTCTGACATAGAATGGATGTTCGTGCAAATGTAAAATAGCATGTAACTAATTGATAACTGATTAAAATAATAGCCTCTTGAGACTGTTTATTATGGAAGTGTGAAATATTTACAATCATAGCGGAGCCAATTAAAAGCTGTGATGCTTTCGCTGTATCATTAAAACCGGAATTTGATACCAGTGTCAGTATGAACGAATGCCCCGTTGCTATCGATAAGGAGCCCATCGGGTGGGTGGTAATTAATATCGTACCACTTCCCACCGGACAACTTGAAATAGCCGATTTCTGCCTCGGTACTTAAACTTAGCCTGGGTGTGAGGTGGTATCTAAACCCCAAAGTAGGGGAAATGAACGTTTGTTGGTTTTTCGTTTTTTGTTGGAAATAAGAGGCATTTGTGGAGGGTCCTGTATTGCCAGGAGCTAGTTTTGCATTGAGCAGCAAGCTTAGATTTCGCTGTATTTTTTGGTTAAAAGCATCCGATAGGTGGGTGCTAATAGATGGTTTTCCAGGGTTTTGTTGCGGAGTTTTTGCGGTTTGCCGGTCATGGTCTTTTTTCAGGTGGAGTGGTGCAGGCAGCCAGTTTTGAGGGGGTGATTTTTTCTTTTGGCTAGGAGGTTCTTCTGCGCTGCATGCAAAAGCGGTAAACCCAAAGGCTACGATTATTAATTGGGCACACTTCAGGACCATTGTTCTTTCAGGTGAGAGTGCTTTTTTGCGGCAAAACCTCATTTAAGCAGAGCTAGGCGGCATCGTTGTTTCCGCCTGCTGGAAATTGCTCTTTTAGATGAGCGGCAAAGCTTCTGCAGACGTCCTCATGGGTAAATACGCCAACGAGCTTTCCTTTGCGTGTGACAATAGCGGAACCAATATGTCTTTTTGCTATGGTTTCTAGTACTTCATCCAGCGGGGTAGATAAGTCTACGATATAGGCATTTGGCATGTAGGCATCTTCTACCGTGAGTTCTTTTTCTGATGGGTAGTCGAAGTCGGGGCCGAGCAGTAACTTGATGTCTCGGTCGCTGATAATACCGATAACTTGGTTGTCTTCCGTTACCGGGAGATGGTGGAGGTGGTGTTGACGCATAAAGCTCTGGGCACTTTGAATAGAGGCGTCTTTTTGTACTGAATGTGGAAAGGCGGTCATAACTGTCTTAATTTTTGGCATCTTTTTTGGTTTGGCCATTTTTATCTCCTTGAGAGTTTTGCTTAATCCTTTGTTGGGCGGAGCTGAGAGGCAGCGCTCCTCAGCTCCTCGATCTGATAGGAACCGCTATAGCATTTCTTTTGCGATGAGTTCAAATACCTCTTTCTGCGCGCCACCGACAACCATGGTGTCGATTTCGCCATTTGAACCGGCTTTTTTCCATGCCTGTAGTCTTTCCACTATACGCTCTTTGGGGCCAAGTAGTGCAATATCATCGATTAGGGCGTCGGGAACGGCAGCGCTTGCTTCAGTTTTCTTGCCGGCCAGATAAAGCTCCTGAATTTGTTCGGCTTCTTCTTCATACCCTAACGCAGTGGCATAGTCTTTATAGAAATTTTTGCTTTTAGCACCCATGCCACCAATATAGAGGGAAAGCATTGATTTAACCGGAAAGCGGCAGGCGGCGACGTCATCACCCATTATGGCGGTGACAAAGGGGGCAACATTAAAGTCACTCCTTGCTCGTCCGGACTTTTCTAGGCCTTTATTGATGGAGGCGGTAAAAATATCACTTCGTTCAGGGTTCATCCATACCGGAAAAAAACCATCCGCACATTCCGCTGCGCAAGCGATGCCATTTGGGGTAATGGAGGCGGTGTATATGGGGATGCTGGTGTCTGGTTTAAGGATGCTTTTCAGGGGTTTTCCCAGTCCTGTGCCGTCTTCTTTGTTGTATGGCAGTTGATAGTGGTAGCCGTCAAAGGTGACAGGGCCTTCTCTTGCCATGATTTTTCGCATAATGGCGATGTATTCCCGAGTACGGGTAATTGGGCGACCATAAGCTACGCCGTGCCATCCCTCCACAACCTGGGGGCCAGAAGCGCCTAGTCCCACAATAAATCGTCCGCCGGATAGTTGGCTAAGTGACATCGCTGTCATGGCGGTTGCGGCGGGGGTGCGGGCGACCATTTGCATAATGGCAGTACCGACTTTTATCTTGCTGGTGTTGGCGAGAATCCATGTGGCGGCGGTTACGGCGTCACCACCATAAGCTTCGGCTGTCCAGGTGGAATCATAACCGAGTTCTTCCGCGTACTTGATAAGGTCGAGGTTAAGGTTGACTTCTTTTCCGAAGTAGCTGGCAGTTAATCCAAGTTTCATGGTGCTTTCCTTCTTGCTGTCATTATTTTTATTTATGAATTTAGGGGGGATGAGAATTATGCTGACACAAGGGGGTAAGGCTGAGGCTCGATTGTTGTTTTTATCCAATCATAGCGGGTTGTACGTTGCTGAGGAACTCGGTTTATATCTTTAATAAGCGTGATAAGTGTTTTGTTACTACTCTCTTGCCCGTGAGACGCTCCTGCTGCTCGGGTTATGCTTTCGCTCATCAGCGTGCCACCCAAGTCGTTGGCGCCAGCTAGGAGGGCGGCTTTGGCTCCCTGATGGCCAAGTTTTGTCCAGGATGCCTGGATATTATCGATTCGTGTATGAAAGACCAGTCGCGCTACGGCGTGTATTAAAATTGCCTCCCTGAAACTTGGCCCCGGTCGGCTTAAGCCTCTTTTATATAGTGGGGCGTAGTTATGGACGAAGGGCAGTGGCACGAATTCGGTGAACCCTTGGCTGCGTTCCTGAAGGTCGCGTACGGCGATAAGGTGATTGGCGATATGTTCATAACTTTCTATATGGCCAAACATGATGGTTGCGGTGCTTTTGAAGCCCAGCGTGTGGGCCGTCTCCATAACTTGTAGCCACTGAGCGCTGGAAATCTTGTCGGGGCAGAGTGTGTGACGCACTTCGTCATCGAGAATCTCTGCTGCTGTACCCGGAAGGGTGTCGAGTCCGGCATCTTTGAGCTGTGCTAAATACGTATCCAGTGGCAGAGAAGAGGTTTGCGCACCTTGCCAAATTTCCAGGGGAGAAAAGGCGTGTATGTGCAGCTCTGGTTCAGCGGTTTTGATTGCCCTACAGATATCAATATACGTTTGGCCGGTGTAAGAGGGGTGAATGCCGCCCTGGAGGCATACTTCGCTAGCACCTTTTGATTTCGCCTCTCTGGCTTTGGTGATTATTTCGTCTGTGTTGAGGTTGTAGGGAGTGCCGCGAAGATTCTCCGAACATTTACCTTTGGAAAAAGCACAAAACTGGCATTTATAAGTACAGATATTGGTGTAATTAATATTGCGACTAATTACATAACTCACCCGATTGCCGACGGTTTGTTTGCGTAAGGCATTTGCTGTTTGGCAGATATGGGTAAATTCATTTTCCCTGCCGTTAAGCAAGTAGACAATTTCTTGTTTTGATAAAGATCCACCATTTGTGGCCTTTTTTAAAATCGAGTTTAGACGCGCCGAGGGCAAACGATGAGATATGGCCCGAATGCGCTTCAGATCTTTTTGTGGTGGATGGACACTTGTACCGGCAAGCCATTGATCTGTTCGCGCAAGTCCATCCCCTGTTACATCGTTAAATACTTTTTTAGCAATGTGGCCTTCCATCCATGGTGATTTCGCTTCAGGTCTTGAGACCAGGTCGCTTAAAATATACGGTGGATAAATACCAAGGCGTTCCACAAGAGTTTTTCCTGCGTTTTGCGTTTCGCTCTTTAGCTTATCGAGATGGGGCCAGGGCGCCTCGGGGTTAACATGATCGGGTGTAAGAGGTGAAACGCCGCCCCAGTCATTAATGCCCGCATTAACCAGTTGGCTTAATTCATCGGGGTTGAGGTTGGGGGGAGCCTGTATATTCATGGAGGAGCCGAAGATGATGCGGGCGATAGAGATTGTCCAGAGCAATTCATCCAGACTGGGCTCTGGGAATGTTGCCATTTTTGTATCTGCTTTGGCGCGGAAATTCTGGATAATGATTTCTTGGATATGGCCGAACTGTTGGTGAAGTTGATGAATGCGCAGGAGTGACTCAATGCGTTCGTGCCGGGTCTCTCCGATACCGATCAATATTCCTGTGGTGAAGGGAATATTTAACTCTCCTGCAATTCGGATGGTCTCCAGTCTTTTTTCTGGATCTTTGTCGGGTGAGCCGTAGTGAGGCTGGCCCTTTTCGCACAGGCGGACTGAAGCACTTTCCAGCATGATGCCCATGGATGCGGAAACACTTTTCAGGCGAGCCATTTCTTGTTTTGTCATCAAGCCGGGATTGAGGTGAGGCAGCAAGCCGGTTTTTTCAAAAACCTCTCTGGCGGCGTGTTCGAGGTAGTCGAGAGTGGAGTCGTAACCGTGCGCTGTTAGCCACTCTTTTGCCACGCGATAGCGGGTTTCCGGTTTGTCCCCTAAGGTAAATAAAGCTTCTTTGCAGCCATATTCGGCACCGCTATTGGCGAGACTCACTATTTTCTCCAGGCTTAGGTATGGGGCCTGAAGTCGACCTGGAGTTTGTGCAAAGGTGCAATAATGGCAAACATCACGGCATAGCTGGGTAAGTGGAATAAAAACCTTTTTTGAGAATGAAATATTTTGTCCGTGACCTTCATCTCTAAGCTTTGCGGCTTGTTTCATTAAGAGTTTTAAGTCTGTTTTTTCTGCCAGTTGATATATGTCCTGTTTTGCCGAAAGGTGCGTCATAACTTTTGCAGTGCTGGGTGCCAAGCTGGAACCTAATTCAAGTTTGTTTTTCAGTTTTTTGAGTGCTGCGGGGGTGTCGATATCCAGTGCGATTTCTTCTGATTCAAAACTGTATGCAGGAATACCCAGTTTTTGAGCGTGTTGTTGGTGTAAATGAAAACTGTTGTTACCGAAGGCAAATGGGAAACAATTAGAAGGCTTGCAGAGTAATGCGTTGGTGCCTCGGTTTTCTTCGCAGGGCACCAAAACCAAGGAAGAGCGCTGCTCACCGTATATTAAAACCTGTTTGATGGCAGTAGCTGTAACAAGCGGAATGTCACCAGGTAAATAAAGCATCTGGTCGATACGCTGGTTGTTTAGAAAACGAGATGCTTTTTCAACGGCTTTATTAAGGTTGGAATTTTGGTTCTCTTGGATTACTTCGATGCTATATTCTTTTGCGAGTTTTTTTACGTGAATATCATTGCTCACAATGATGATGCCCATGAGCTCAGGAACTTTTTTTAGTGTGCAGATGATGTCTTCTAACATGGCAAGGCAAAGTTTCCCACGCATGTCTCCGTCGAGAACGCTTGCCAGTCGCTGCTTTGCCTGGTCCAGAGGTTTTACTGGAATAACCGCTACGGTACTTTTCATTGGGAAACCGAGTTTGTAGGCATCAAACTACGAGAAAAATCCAAGCAGGAGCGAGCGAGGTTTATTCTGTCGTCCAGGGATTGCATTAAACTTTGGGCAAGTTTTACCTGTAGCCCCAGTTTTTGGATATCGCATTTTAGATTGGCATCTTGCTCGTCGAGTACAAAACCATCGATTAAATCAGCGTAGTTCTGCGCGATGGTGAGGGCGCTTTGTTCCATGCCGAGTTCTTGCATCATTTTTGTCGTCGGCCCTTTTACAGACTGTCCACCGATAATGGGCGTGACAGCAATAGTGGGCGCAGGGTGGGCTTTAATTTTTTCCCGCAGGCCTGGTATTGATAAAATGGGATCAATGCTAACAAAGGGGTTAGAGGGGCAGATGAAAATTCCTTTGAGCTGGGGGTTATTCAGTATTGAAACAAAATCGGGGCTGGGTGAGGCAAGTTCGGCACCTTCAAACTTAAATCGATCCACTTCAGGTTGACACTTTTCTCGTAAAAAATAATGTTGGAAGGGGATGAATCCACTGCCCTTTAATCCAATCATGGTGCGTACTGGGCTGTCGCTCATAGGAATAATATTGGATGGAATGCAAAACTTTTTTGATAAAAAATGTGTGGCTTCTGTGAGGGTTTTACCATCGTCTAATAGCTGAGTGCGGGTGATATGGGTCGCTAAATCACGGTCACCGAGCTGGAACCAGCTTTCCTGTCCAAGTTTCTTCATCGCATTGTGAAAGTTCCAACTCTCGTTTTCCAGACCCCAGCCGAGTTCTTTATTATTTTTTCCTGCCAGAGTATAAATAACGGTATCGATGTCTGGGGAGATATAGAGTCCAAAATGTTGAAAATCGTCGCCGGTGTTGACGGCTACCGTCAGTCTATTTTTAAGTTGGTGCGATAAACCCAGCGCTAGTTTTGCGCCGCCAATTCCTCCGCATAAAGCTAAGTAGTGTCCGGAATCATCTTGAGGTTGTTGCTCTGGTTCTTTCACTAGCGAAATAGATCCTGGTTTTTGTCGCGCAGTAGGGGAGCCGTCCCGGTTTCAAGGGGGGACTCCTTGGGTAATGGAAAACCTCTTGCAATGACTACGGGGTTTTTCTCGGTTGTCTGCCCCATCAGTAAAGACGCACCCGCAGCAAGTTCATCGGCAATGGCGGCTGCGGTTACTTTTAATTCCCTACCGAAAAGGTCTTTTTCTCCCATGCGGTTATCAATGGGTGTTATTCCTGCCAGGCCTATTGTTAGACCTAGTGTGCCGTTTCGCCAGGCTCTACCCATGCTGTCATTTATGATAATGGCAACATCGACATTCAGTGCAGATTTAATATCATCCCGAATTTTTCGGGCGCTGGCATCGGGGTTTGCAGGTAAGAGTAGCAGTCGTTCAGAATCATCTGGGTGTTGAATATTGGATTGATCAATTCCAGCGTTGGCATGAATAAATCCCAGCCGGTGTTCTACGATTAGAACCCCCGGTTTTTTTCTAATGACTTTTACTGACTCATCTAGCACGGCCTGGACATAGCGTGGGTCTTTATC
>Ga0209121_10000158_pt1 | contig 68152 bp, 61 predicted proteins | sample Cruoilmetagenom3_FD_187292 | JGI IMG/M metagenome (GOLD analysis project Ga0209121, IMG submission 187292) | Oil polluted marine microbial communities from Coal Oil Point, Santa Barbara, California, USA - Sample 3 (SPAdes) (version 2) | ecosystem: Environmental > Aquatic > Marine > Oil seeps ...
CCTATGCAGGCTCACGAGAAAATCTTTCTTTCGGATTATTATATAGAACACAATGGACAGGTATTGATGGTGCACCCGAAACAGGAACATTTTTTGGTCACTCGCCTATTGGCAATAACCTAGGATTAGGTTTATCTGTTATTGCAGATCAAATTGGCCCAGTAAAAGAAACAAACGCCTATGTTGATGTTTCCTATACGTTAAAATTAGGTGGTGGACATAATTTAGCTTTTGGTGTTAAAGCGGGTGCTACATTTCATGATATAGGTTTAAATGGCTTAGACCTCATTGATGATGATGATCCTTTCTTTACTCAGAATATTAATGAAACAACACCAAATATCGGAGCCGGTTTCTTTTATTATACAGATAAATACTACCTATCCTTATCTGTACCAAATCTATTATCATCTGTACACTTAGATGCTAATGGTTATAAAATAGGTTCAGAAACACAACATTATTTCTTTACAGGTGGTTATGTTTTCGATTTATCAGCAAATACAGAACTTAAGCCTTCATTTATGCTGAAGTCTTCATTTGATGCTCCTACGTCTTTTGATCTTAATGTTAATGCTCGTTTCCATAAGAAATTTGAAATTGGCGCCTCATATAGGTTAGACGATTCTTTCTCTGGGTTAATAAATTTTGCAATTACACCATCAATTAGAATCGGTTATGCATATGATGCTGTAACATCTGATATTAAATCTTATGCACCAGCATCGCATGAGGTATTTTTATTATTTGATCTTAATTTTCCAAAACGTGTTTCTCGTTCACCAAGATACTTTTAATCAGTTAAGCTAAACAATTATGAAAAACTTTAAAACATTATTATTTATTACGTTGATGAGTAGCTTTTGCTTAACTGCTCAAAATAAAGACACTAAAAAAGCAGATAAACATTTTTCTAGATTCGAATTTGTTGCAGCCGCAGAAAGCTACAACAAGCTCGTTGAAAATGGAAAAGGAGATGCCTATGTTTATGGTCAACTTGCCGAAAGCTATTACAACATATTCAATACCGTTGAAGCGGAACGTTGGTATGCTAAAACAATTGAGTCTGCAGAAAATCCTGAAATGATCTATAAGTATTCTCAAATGCTTAAAGCTAATGGTAAGTATGAAGAATCAAACCAACAAATGGATCGTTTTGCTTCAATGCGTCCATCTGATGATAGAGCTACAGCATTTAGAAAAAACCCTAATTACCTTCCTAAAATTTTAGAACAAGGTAAAAAGTTTAATGTTCAGAATGCAGATTTTAACTCTGAGCAATCAGATTTTGGTGGTACCGATCACGATGGAAAATTATATATTACTTCTGGTAGAAATGATAATAGAAAAACATATGGATGGAACGAACAACCATTCTTAGATATCTATTCAATGACCAAGAATACTGATGGATCATATCAGGCTGCAGTGTTAGCAAATGATGATATAAACACAAGATTTCATGAAGGTTTAGTGTCATTTACACCAGATGGTAAAACTATGTATTTTTCGAGAGAAAGTTATTTTGAAAAAGACTACCAAAAAGATTCATTAAGTAGTGCTCGTTTTAGCCAATTATACCTTTATAAAGCTACCAAGTTAGGTGACGATTGGGATACGATAGAAAGTTTAGACATTAATAGTTATAATTATTCAGTTAAAAATCCAACAGTAAGTATAGATGGTAGTACATTATACTTCGCTTCTAACAAACCAGGTGGTTATGGTGATTTTGATATTTACAAAGCACCAATAAATACTGATGGTACATTAGGAGAGCCTGAGAATTTGGGTCAAAAAGTGAATACTGAAGGACAGGAAATGTTCCCATATATTAGTAGTACTAATACACTTTACTTTTCATCTAATGGACATTTAGGTCTTGGTGGAATGGACGTGTTTTACACAAAAGAAATTGATGGTAAAATGGCTCCGATTCGAAACGTCGGTATTCCTGTTAATAGTAATGCTGATGATTTCGCTTTTACAATTAATGAAGAAACTGAAGAAGGATTTGTTTCTTCTAACAGAGCAGGTGGAAAAGGAAGTGATGATGTATATGCAATTAAAAAATTGCAACCATTATGTGATGTTCTTATCAGCGCAACTGTATTAGATGATAAAACACGTGAACCTCTAAGTGGTGCTTCTGTATCGTTATTCGATGCTGATGGTAATAAAGTGGTATCAAAAACTACTAATGCTGAAGGTGTTGCAGAATTTATTGTTGAGTGTGAGGAAGACACAGAATTAGAAGTTGTAATGGATGGTTTCGATAGTAAAAAAGTCCCAGTTAAAGGTTCTAGCGAAGAAGAAAACAACGTTCAGATTTCTTTAGATCCTATAGAAATATTAATTGTAGCTGAAAAAATTGAATTAGATCCTATTTTCTTCGAATTTGATCAATCTAATATCACTTCTCAAGCTGCTTTTGAATTAGATAAATTAGTTCAGATAATGCAAAAATATCCTGAAATGGTTATTAATGCAACTTCTCATACAGATAGTAGAGGTCCTGAGTCATACAATGCAAGACTTTCCGATCGTAGAGCAAAAACTACTGTTCAGTATGTTATTTCTAAAGGTATTGATGAAACTCGAATCTCTGGAATGGGTAAAGGCGAATCTGAACCTAAAATAGATTGTGCATCTGGCTGTACAAAAGACCAACATGCAGAGAACAGACGATCTGAGTTTATTATTGTTAGTGGTGGACCACAAGCGCAATAAGTAATCGCAAAGCATATATACTAAAAGCCTGTCATTCTTTAAATGACAGGCTTTTCATTTCCAGGCTTTAAATGGATTTTTACTCAGTAAGGAATTGTAATATTTAATATCACCTGTAACCTCTTTTCCTAACCAATTTGGTTTTTTATAGACTTCATTTTTAGAATTCAGTTCTATTTCAGCAATAATTAAACCGTCATTTTCACCAAAAAATTCATCAACCTCAAAAGTGTGAATTCCATATTTTACTTCGTAACGCGTTTTACTAATAATACCATGTTCACAAAGTTTCAATAGTGATTCAGCTTCCGTTTTAGAAATTTCTTTTTCCCATTCAAAACGAGATAAGCCATCTTTAGAAGATATTCCTTTTATAGTTAAATAACCTTTATTTTCTTTAAGCCTAACTCTAACTGCACGTTCCTTATGGCTATTTAAAAAGCCTTGTTTTATTGAATAACTCTTAGATGCTTCATCTTTAAAGGAAACTGAGGTGACTAAAAATTTACGTTCTATTTCTATTGCCATGAATACTAAAATTTAATAATTAAAGGCATTTAATGTCTAAATTTACAGTATGCTAGACGATTTACCAATAAGAAAGATAATTCATGTAGATATGGATGCATTTTATGCCTCTGTAGCGCAAATGGATAATCCAGAACTTAGAGGTAAACCAATTGCTGTTGGTGGTGGTGGAATACGTGGTGTTATTAGTGCTGCAAGTTATGAAGCTCGTAAATTTGGTGTTAAAAGCGCTATGTCTGGTCGATTGGCGATAAAACTATGTCCCGAATTAATTTTTGTGAAAACGGACTTTGAGCGTTACACTAAAATTTCAAAACATATTCGACATATTTTCTCAGGCTATACGGATTTAGTAGAACCTTTATCATTAGATGAAGCTTATTTAGATGTTACGGAAAACAAGAAAGGACTTCCTAGTGCTACTTTAATTGCTCAAGAAATAAGATCTAGAATTTTTAATGAAGTTGGTTTAACGGCTTCCGCAGGCATCTCTATTAATAAATTTGTTGCTAAAGTTGCAAGCGATTACAATAAACCTAATGGACAAAAAACAGTAAATCCAGAAGACGTACTTCAATTTTTGGAAGAACTGGATATTAGAAAATTTTATGGTGTTGGTAAAGTCACGGCGGAAAAAATGTATCAAAAAGGCATTTTTACAGGAAAAGACCTCAAATCTAAAACTGCTGATTATTTAGAAGTGAATTTCGGGAAGTCTGGACGCTCTTATTATCATATTGTTAGAGGAATTCATAATGCAAAAGTAAAACCTAATCGCATTAGAAAATCTTTGGCTGCTGAACGTACTTTTAGTAAAAATCTTTCTTCCGAAATTTTTATGTTCGAAAAACTAGAACATATTGCCGAAGAAGTTTCTAAAAGATTAAACAAAAGCAAAGTATCTGGAAAAACTGTTACCTTAAAAATAAAGTATAGCGATTTTACCTTACAAACTCGAAGTAAAACTTTGCCATATTTTATTAATGAAAAGGCTATAATTTTAGAAACTGCTAAAGATTTATTATATCAAGAAAAGTTAAATAATTCTGTAAGACTATTAGGAATATCTTTGTCTAATTTAAATACAGAGACTAAAAAATTGAAACCATCTCATAAAGAAAATAAATCTGTTAGTGTTCAGTTAAAATTTGAGTTTTAATAGCTTAATTCTCTTAAGTTTATAACACCAACTTAATTTTTTATCATGAAATTTCAAAATTCATTTCTCTTTACTTTACTTATTTTGGCGATGCTTTCTTGTAAAAACCAGGAGGAATCATCCAAAGAAAATAAAGAAACGGATAAAACAGAACAACCTGTAGTTGGAGTACAGCCATTTGCTAAACATATCTTTTCTAAGTTTACAAACGTTAGAGATTTTACAATGTCTACAGATGAAACTGAAGCTTACTTTTCATTACAAAGTCCTGCAAGAGAGCTTTCTGTAATTATGAAGATTGAAAATAAAAATGGTAAATGGCAGCAACCTGAAATTAGTAAGTTTTCTGGACAATACACAGATTTAGAATCTTTCTTATCACCAGATAATTTAAAGCTCTATTTTGCGTCTAATAGACCTGTTTCAAAAGATAGTACCAATACTAAAGATATGGATATCTGGTACGTTGAGCGGGACACTAAAACGTCTGCTTGGTCTGAAGCCAAAAATATTGGAGCACCAATAAATACAAAAGCAGATGAATTTTATCCAGCCGTTGCGAGCAACAACAATTTATATTTTACTACCATTAAAAAAGACCTGGAATCTGCTGATGATATATTTTTAAGTAAATGGGAAAACAATACTTACAGCGAACCGAAACTTTTAAGCGAAGGAGTTAATACAAAAGGTGCTGAATATAATGCCTTTATTGCCCCAGATGAATCGTATATTATTTTTGGCGGTTGGAGACGACCAGATGGTCTTGGCTCAGGCGATATGTACATAAGTAAAAATGTAAATGGTGAGTGGACAACAGCTGAAAATCTGGGTGAAATCATTAATTCTAAACATATGGAATTTTGTCCTTTTGTAAATAACGGAACACTATATTTTACAAGTCGGAGAACTAGTGTTGAACAAAAAGAAAATGGCTTCAATAATACAGAAGAATTACTATCTGAAATTAATAAATATGATAATGGTACAAGTCGGATTTATAGTGTTGATTATAGTGACTATTTAAATAATTGATTTTCTTGACTTTCCAATTATTTTCACCGAACTTCGTTAACATCTGATATAAGCCATTGAAACAGGTTCATATCGCTAAAATTGCCCACAATATGAAAAAACTGCTCGCAATAATGATAATTCTGACTTTGAACTCGTGTTTTATGTTCAAAGAAAACGGAATTGAAATGAAGATTAAAAATGACTCTAGCGAACCAATAACAAATGTGGAATTTACTACGACCGAAAAACTGAACGTGATTAAAATTGACCAAATTGAGCCGAATGAAAGCGTGACTGAATTCTTATCGATGCGGAAAAATAAAACTGACGGAGCTTACTCACTGACTTTTACTCGTGCGAACGGAAAAAAGGAAATAAGTGGTGGCGGATATTATACGAATGGAGGCTCACTTGACCATTGGGTTGACTTTATTGTTGAAAACGATACAACGATAGTGAAATTTGATGGACCGATTTACTGAATTTGATTTGACTTAAATTTTATGAAAAAATTCCTATTAAAAAAGGTTTCAGTACTATTCATATTCTCGTTGTTATTAATCATTATGTGCCTTGCAATTATGATTTTTGACTTCAAAGCTGTCAATGACCCATTTGGTTATGGTTTTATTGCAATGGCAGTCGGAATTGGAATAGGACTTTTCGGAATATTTATTGACTTTTTGCTAACACTAATTATTAAAAATAAAGTAACATTAAACATAACGGAATTGATAATGGTAAGCCTATTTTTATATGCAGTATGGCCGAATTAAATACTGTGGGCAACACCGTATATAATTTATTGCTAGTTCTAGCCTACTTACGAAAATCCTTATGGATTTTCTATTCAGTTTGTATTTACTAAATTAGGTGCTTAAATCACGCATCAAACCGTTTACAAACACGTTAACAAACCTCTTAAAAACTACAACTCTCTATTTCTGTAACACGCAAGGTATTTACCATACCCTTAGCTTGTATAGGCATTGCGGCTAAACTAATTAACATATCACCAACATCTAAATACCCTTTTTTACAAGCAATGGCATTTACATCTTCTATAGTTTCGTCTGTACTTACAAACCTATCGTAATAAAATGCCTTAACTCCCCAAAGTAAACTCAACTGAGTTAAAATACGTTTGTTGGATGTAAATACTAAAATATGAGCTGACGGTCTCCAAGCCGAAATCTGAAATGCCGTATAACCACTATTAGTCAATGTAGAAATAGCTTTCGCATTAATTTCATTGGCCATATTGGCAGCATGGAAACATATTGCTTTTGTAATATATCTTTTTGTACGAATATGTGGCGGAGATTGTGGCACTTCAATTAATGAAGAATCCTCTACACTACGTATAATACTAGACATTTGTTTAATAACTTGTACTGGATATTGCCCAACAGAAGTTTCACCAGATAACATTACAGCATCAGCACCATCCATGACAGAGTTTGCCACATCATTTACCTCAGCACGTGTTGGTGTTAAGCTTGTAATCATGGTTTCCATCATCTGTGTTGCAATAATCACAGGGATTCTTGCTCGCTTTGCTCTTAACACTAACTTCTTTTGTATTAATGGAACTTCTTCCGCAGGAATTTCTACTCCTAAATCACCACGAGCTACCATTAAACCATCACAATACGCTACGATTTTATCTATATTCTCAACAGCTTCAGGCTTCTCAATCTTAGCAATAATTGGGATTTTATGATCGCCATGCTTACTGATTAACTGTTCCAGTTCCATTAAATCTTCCGCATGTCTTACAAATGACAATGCTATCCAATCTACTCTTTGGCCAATCGCAAAAATTGCATCCTCAATATCTTTTTCTGTTAAAGCGGGTTGCGAAATATTGGTGTTAGGCAGGTTTACTCCTTTTTTAGATTTTAATGGACCTCCTTGTATTACTCTTGCCTTTACTTCTGTCTTTTTATCTGTAGAAACTACTTCAAAAATTAATTTTCCATCATCTAATAATATACGTTCACCAGGTTTTGCATCTTGTGGGAACTTATCATACGTCATGTAAACACGCTCTTTGGTGCCTTCAAAACGTTCTCCTGTTGCAAATATAATTTCGTCCCCTTCATTTACAATCACCTCGCCTTTCATGGTTCCAACACGTAATTTAGGTCCTTGTAAATCACCTAATATTGCTGCATTGTAGCCAAACTCATCATTGAGTTCTCTTATCATTTTAATACGCTCTTCAACGTCTTTATAATCGGCATGAGAAAAGTTAATTCTAAATACATTTGCTCCTTCATCAAGCATCGCTTTTAAAACTTCTTTCTTACTCGTCGCTGGCCCTAAAGTGGCTACTATTTTTGTTTTTTTATTTGACATCAATTAAAAAATTAAATGGTCTTTCGATTTTAGTTTTAACGGATCTACCGCATAACTAGTTATTATTTGTGGAATGGTCTGTAATTTGTTTAAAATCAGCTTTTCGTTTACAGTCTGTATTTCATCAGAAATTTTAATGAAATAATCCACTTTCTTATACTCTGAAATTAAATGAAACGTCTTCAACACCTTCTCTCTAGTATCAAACAATGTTCCTGTGCTATATAAACTATCTTCCTCTCTTTTACACACATTAGAAACTAAATTCCAAGTTACATACTGTGCTTCATTATTCCATTCAAATAAACTATATGACGACTCTAAATATTTAAAATCTAAATCTTCTTCTTTACGAGTTAAGTTTAAATCTAAATTTTTATTAAGTAAATACGCTAAACGATAATCTTCTAGCCTACAATGAATAGCAATGAGCTTGTAGGCATCATCATAAAAATCATCTACCAGAAGTTTGTGTAAAGCCATATAGTTATAACCTTGAGCGGTAAATATAGAATAATAATGGATTAGTTTTATTTATTTTAGTTATTCTTAACCCTTAAAACTTACGAAAACGTTATAGTTTAATCTATTAATAAGACTAGAAAGAAAGTTGTACCTAAATTAGCTTTGTAATTTGTTTTTGAAATGCAAAAAAAGCACGTTTAGACGCTTTTTCTTCTGCTTTTTTCTTTGAAGTTGCTCTTGCTTTAGACACCACCTTTTCATTAATACTAAGCTTTACGGAAAAATGCTTTAATTCATCTTTGCCTGTATCCTCATAAACATTATAATTAAAGGTGTTTTTTTCCTTCTGACACCATTCTATAAGCAAACTTTTGTAGCTAATAACCTTACCTTCCAAGGTTTCTATGTCTACATAAGGGTTTATGACACGCTTATAAATAAATTTTTCACAAAAATTATAACCTCTATCGAGGTAAATGGCACCAACTAAAGCTTCGAAAAGGTTGCCATGAATATTATTACCAAAGTTAGATTTTGGGATTCTACTTTGTACTAATTCAATAAGTCCTAAATCTTTACCTAATTCATTAAGATGTTCTCTACTGACTACTTTTGAACGCATTTTAGTTAAGTAACCTTCGTTACCATGAGGTACTTGTTCAAACAAATAAGCTGCAATTACTGAGCTCAACATAGCATCTCCAACAAATTCGAGACGTTCGTAATTCATAGCATTCCCTTTTTTGTCCTTTATATTCATAGAACGATGCGTAAATGCTTTTACATAAAGTGCTTCTGATTTAGGCTGAAACCCAAGGATAACTTTGAGTTGTAAAAAAAAATTCCCGTCTTCTTGAGAACGGGAATTTTTTAATATGTTACGAATGAATTTCATTCGGGATTTAATCTAATTTTTTAAACAATACACAGGCGTTGTGACCGCCAAATCCAAATGTATTACTCATTGCGACTTTTATATCTCGTTTCTGAGCCTTATTGAGTGTTAAATTCAATTCTGGGTCTATGTTTTCGTCAACCGTTTCGTGGTTTATAGTTGGTGGTACAATACCATGCTCCATTGCCATAATAGAAGCAATTGCTTCAATAGCTCCAGCAGCGCCCAACAAGTGACCAGTCATAGACTTAGTAGAATTAATATTTATGTTTTTAGCATGACTGCCAAATACTTCTGATATAGCTTTTAATTCGGCAACATCACCTAATGGTGTTGATGTACCGTGCGTATTAATATGATCTACATCTTCAGGATTTAAACCAGCGTTTTCTAAACAATTTTTCATTACCGCGATAACACCTATACCTTCAGGATGTGGTGCCGTCATATGATACGCATCTGAAGATAAACCTCCACCTACAACTTCTGCGTAGATTTTAGCTCCTCTTGCCTTAGCGTGCTCATACTCCTCTAAAACAATAGAACCTGCTCCTTCACCTAATACAAAACCGTCTCGGTTTGCATCAAATGGTCTCGAAGCCGTTTTTGGATCATCGTTACGGGTACTCATAGCATGCATAGCATTGAAACCTCCCATACCTGCAATAGTAACTGCAGCTTCACTTCCACCAGTAATTACAACATCACAATGCCCTAAACGAATAGTGTTTAGTGCATCAATCATTGAATTTGCGGAAGAGGCACAAGCAGAAACTGTTGTGTAATTAGGTCCCATGAAACCATATTTTATAGATATGTTTCCTGGTGCTATATCAGCAATCATTTTTGGAATAAATCGTGGATTAAATCGAGGTGTTCCATCTCCTTTGGCGAAGTTTAAGACTTCTTCTTGAAATGTTTCTAAACCACCAATACCAGCTCCCCAAATTACTCCGACTCTTAATTTGTTTATCGCCTCTAGATCTAGTTTTGAGTCTGCGATTGCTTCATCTGAAGCTACCATTGCATACTGCGAAAACTTATCCATCTGACGTGCTAACTTTCTATCAATAAAGTCAGTAACTTCAAAGTTTTTTATTTCACAAGCGAACTGCGTTTTGAACTTTTCAGCATTAAAATGCGTCACAGGTGCTGCACCACTTTTTCCACTAATAAGAGCATCCCAATATTCATCTTTGGTATTGCCAATTGGTGTAAGTGCACCTAAACCGGTAACTACGACTCGCTTTAATTCCATAAAAATAAAGTTCTTATTTTGCTTCTTCTATATAAGAAATAGCTTGACCAACTGTTGCAATGTTTTCAGCTTGATCGTCTGGGATTTGAATATCAAATTCTTTTTCAAATTCCATTATTAATTCAACAGTATCTAATGAATCTGCTCCTAAATCGTTAGTGAAGCTAGCTTCAGTTACAACTTCGTTTTCATCAACACCTAATTTATCTACGATAATAGCTTTTACTCGTGATGCAATGTCTGACATAATCTTTTAATTTTAAGTTTTAATTAGATGGCAAAAATAAAAAACTTTATTTTAAAAATCACCTTTACCGATAAAATGTGTGTTTAATTGTAAAAAATCGGTAGAAGTATTATTATTTTGCTCCTAATTGTTAATTATTATTCTTTTTTTTGTTCGAATAATAAACCAATATACCTGTAAATGAAACGTATTGTAATTTTTGCGTCCGGAAGTGGATCTAATGCTGAAAATTTAATTAAGTTTTTTCACAACAGCGATAATGCGTCTGTTATTCAAGTATTGACTAACAATCCTCATGCCAAAGTTTTGGACCGTTGTAAAAAATTGAAAGTTAGTGCCTTATCATTTAATAGAATTGCATTTTCAAAATCAGAAGATGTCTTAAATATTTTAAAAGCGGCTCAGCCAGATATTATTGTACTAGCTGGATTTTTGTGGAAATTCCCGGAATTCATCTTAAAAGATTTTAAAAATAAAGTGATTAATATTCATCCTGCATTATTACCAAAATATGGAGGAAAAGGTATGTATGGCATGCATGTTCACCAAGCCGTTGTTGAAAATAAAGAAACTGAAACTGGTATTACGATTCACTATGTGAATGAAAATTATGATGAAGGAACGGTTATTTTTCAATCAAAATGTAATGTTTTACCTACGGATTCGGCAGAAGATGTTGCTGCAAAAATCCATTTACTTGAGATGGAGCATTTTCCTAAAGTAATAGAAAAACTTTTGAATGAGTAAAAAGAAAAAGAAATATTACACTGTTTGGAAAGGTCATCATACAGGAGTTTTTGAATCTTGGGACGACTGCAAAGCACAAATTAAAGATTTTAAAGGAGCACAATACAAATCATTCTCAACCTTTGAAGCTGCTAAAAAAGCACTAAAAGGCAACTATAAAGATTATATAGGTAAATCGAAATCCTTTAAAAGTGAACTTTCTAAAGCGCAACTTAATAAAATAGGGCAACCTAATTATAACTCCATTTCTGTTGATGCTGCATCTAGTGGGAATCCTGGAAGAATGGAATATAGAGGTGTTGACACTAAAACCAAAAAGCAATTATTTATACAAGGACCTTTTGAAGAAGGTACAAACAACATTGGGGAGTTTTTAGCTTTGGTCCACGGTTTAGCCTTTTTAAAGCAGTATAAAAGTAATCGTATAATGTATACAGATTCCAGAACAGCGATGAGTTGGGTTCGTAAAAAAAATTGCAATACAAAATTAGAACGTAATACTAAAAACAAACCAGTTTTTGAATTGGTTGATCGCGCTATTCAATGGTTAAAAACTAATGACTATACAACAACTATTGTGAAGTGGGAAACCAAAGCTTGGGGTGAAATTCCAGCAGATTTTGGAAGGAAGTAAGTTATTTATAATATTGCTTTTGATGCAAAAACCTCTGTATATAAACATATTTATTTTCAGTTAAATAATGAAGACCATAAGGGAATTTTTTAGTGAAAACAATTTTTATATTTCGATATCGTTTTTGAAAATTTTGTGGGTTCAATCGTAATCTTTCTACTGTTTCAACAATATCATTATCAAACCTTTTTAATAAATCATCAGATATTTTTAAATAATATTTCCTCGCTTCATCTATATCTAAGCGTGCTTCATTACTAAATTGTATTTCAAAAACCATTAATCAAACATTTGCTTTTTAACATCTTTCCAAGACGTATAGTTTGATTTTCCATTTTTATGATTCTCAATCATTTTATCCATCATAATTTTATATTCTTCTGAAGGCTCAAATGAATGAGCATTCTCATATAGTACAAATTCCATATAATTCTTTAAGTTTCTACCCTGATTTTTAGCCTTTTGTTCAAGAATAGTGATGGTTTCGTCATCTAGAAGTATCTCTTTTCGCTTTTTGTTTGCTTTCATAACGTATAATTTACAGTAAATATACGTATAACTCACGGATTAATCATTGAAAAGTGAGAGTTTTATCTTGTAATAGTATCTTAATTGCTGCAAATAGATTTTCCTTATTTGGCTTTTTAAGAATATTCAAATCAAAAAATTCATGTACTTTTGCACCTTAATTCAAACTTAGGTAATGAGTAAATTAGTGATTGTTGGTACTGTTGCATTTGATGCAATTGAAACTCCTTTTGGTAAAACCGACAAAATCCTTGGTGGAGCTGGAACCTTTATTGGTTTAGCAGCTTCGAATTTTAATGTAGATTCCGCTGTTGTTTCTGTTGTTGGCGGAGATTTCCCTCAAGAATATTTAGACTTAATGTCTAATGAAAATATTGACGTATCTGGAATTGAAATTGTAAAAGACGGTAAGACTTTCTTTTGGAGTGGTAAATACCATAACGATATGAATTCTCGTGATACATTAGTAACAGAACTAAATGTGTTAGCAGATTTTGAACCTGTGGTTCCGGAAAATTTTAAAGATGCTGAAGTGGTAATGTTAGGAAACTTACATCCTTTAACGCAGATGAGTGTTTTAAATCAAATGAGTAAAAAACCTAAATTGGTTATTTTAGACACTATGAATTTTTGGATGGATTGTGCATTAGAAGATTTACATAATACCATTAAACACGTTAATGTTATTACTATTAATGATGAAGAAGCAAGACAGCTCACTGGAGAATATTCATTAGTTGTTGCTGCGAGGAAAATTCATGAAATGGGACCAAAATATGTGGTGATTAAAAAAGGAGAACATGGAGCATTATTGTTTCATGATGATAATGTATTCTATGCTCCTGCATTGCCTTTAGAAGAAGTTTTTGACCCAACAGGTGCGGGAGATACCTTTGCAGGCGGTTTTGCTGGTTATTTAGCTAAGACCAATGATTTTTCATTTGAGAACATGAAAAATGCTGTCATCTATGGTTCAACGTTAGCATCGTTTTGTGTAGAGAAATTTGGTACTGAGCGCATGCAAAATTTAACAGATAAAGAAATTTACAAACGCTTAGACCAATTTAAGAGTCTGACACAATTTGATATAGAATTAGGCTAAAAAAACGCGCTCAGAAATTGAGCGCGTTTTTTTTATCATATAATTAATAGTTGATAACACAACATGAGTGATGCATTAAAACATGAGTGCGGTATTGCACTTATTAGACTTTTAAAACCGTTAGAGTACTATAAAGAGAAATACGGAAGTGCTTTTTATGGTGTAAACAAAATGTACTTAATGATGGAAAAACAGCATAACCGTGGACAAGACGGAGCTGGTTTTGCAAGTATTAAATTAGATACACAACCAGGTGAACGCTATATAAGTCGTGTACGTTCTATTGCTCAGCAACCAATACAAGATATTTTTGCTCAAATCAATGAGCGCATTAATGAAGAATTAACTCAAAACCCAGAATATCAAGATAGCGTAGAATTACAGAAAAAGAATATACCATATATAGGTGAAGTATTATTGGGTCATGTACGCTATGGAACATTTGGTAAAAATAGTGTTGAAAGTGTTCATCCGTTTTTAAGACAAAACAATTGGATGCACAGAAACCTTATCGTAGCTGGGAACTTTAACATGACTAATGTTAATGAGCTCTTTGATAATCTTATAGAAATAGGTCAGCACCCAAAAGAAAAAGCGGATACTATTACTGTAATGGAGAAAATAGGTCATTTTTTAGATGATGCCGTTGCCAAAATTTATAAAGATCTTAAAAAAGAAGGCTATAGTAAAAGCGAGTGTTCTCCTTTAATTGCTAAACGTTTAAAAGTTAGTAAGATTTTAAAAAGGGCTGCTAAAAATTGGGATGGAGGTTATGCTATGGCTGGTTTATTAGGACATGGAGACTCATTTGTACTTAGAGATCCTGCTGGTATTCGTCCAACTTATTACTATAAGGATGATGAAGTTGTTGTTGTCGCATCAGAACGACCAGTAATACAAACTGTTTTTAATGTACCTTTTGAAGCTGTTAAAGAATTAGATCCTGGACATGCTATAATTACGAAAAAGTCGGGTTCTACAGCGATTAAAAAAATACTTGAGCCTTTAGAGCGAAAAGCGTGTTCTTTTGAGCGTATCTACTTTTCTCGTGGAAGTGATGCAGAAATCTATGCCGAACGAAAAGAATTAGGTAGATTATTAATGCCAAAAGTACTTGAGGCTATTGATAATGATACGGAAAATACCGTGTTCTCATTTATTCCTAATACTGCCGAAACATCTTTCTTTGGAATGATTGATACCGTTGAAGAACATCTCAATCATAAAAAAACAAAAGCCATACTTAATGGACAAAGAGCATTATCTGCTAAAAAAGTTGAAGAAATATTATCAGAAAGACCGCGTATTGAAAAAATAGCGATTAAAGATGTTAAACTAAGAACCTTTATTACTGAAGATAGTAGTAGAGATGATTTAGTGGCACATGTTTATGATGTTACTTACGGAGTTATAAAACCATCCGACAACTTAGTTATAATAGATGATAGTATTGTTAGAGGAACTACCCTTAAGAAGAGTATTATTAAAATGATGGATAGATTAAAACCAAAGAAAATTGTTGTGGTTTCTTCTGCTCCTCAAATTCGCTATCCTGATTGTTATGGTATTGATATGGCTAATTTAGAAAGTTTGGTTGCTTTTAGAGCGGCATTATCTTTATTAAAGGATAACAATAAATACCATATAGTAGAAGAGGTTTACAATAAGTGTATTGAACAGGTTAACTTAAAAGATGTAAACGTTATCAATTATGTAAAAGAAATCTATGATGATTTTACAGATGAACAGATTTCTGATAAGATTTCTGAATTACTTAGTGATGAAGATGTTAATGCTGAAGTAAAAATAATTTTTCAACCTGTTAAAAACTTACACAAAGCTTGTCCTAAAAACCTGGGAGACTGGTATTTTACTGGCAATTACCCAACTGCTGGTGGTAATAGAGTTGTTAACAAAGCATTCATTAATTTTTATGAAGGAAACAAGGCACGAGCTTATTAATTATAATCGTAAAAAGCTTTTTATCCGATAAAATATGCGTATTATCGTATAAAAATGCATTTCATCCAATATATCATTCATTTTAACAAATTAAATATACATTGGTATCACCATAACATAAGTAGGTTAAGTTCATGGTAGATTTGGGGCAAAAAAAGGTGAACTAAGTTCACCTTTTTTTATGCCCTTAATTAAAGTAACACTTTAAGTAATCAATTCTTTTCAGGCCTTGATTTTACACTTATTAGGTCAGAAACCTAGCACTTTCCACGCTTAGACTAATTTATATGTCGTTTGTCCAAAAAATTGAATGGTTAAAATAATGTACACCTATATTTGAGACACCATAACATAAGTAGGTTAAGTTTATGGTAGATTTGGGGCAAAAAGGATGAACATCTGTTCATCCTTTTTCATGTCCAATAATTACGAAAATATTTTATTACACATAAAAAAATCCAAGTTTTAGAAACTTGGATTTTTAAATTCTATTCTCTTAATGATTATTTTGCCTCAGCATAGCGACGCTCAATTTCGTTCCAGTTAATTACCTTAAAAAAAGCATCAATATAATCTGGTCTTCTATTTTGATAATTTAAATAGTAAGCATGTTCCCAAACATCTAATCCTAAAATAGGTGTGCCTCCACAAGTTACACCTGGCATTAATGGGTTGTCTTGGTTTGGTGTAGAACATACTTCTACTTTGCCACCTTTGTGAACACATAACCATGCCCAACCAGATCCAAATTGTGTAGCGGCAGCTTTACTAAAAGCCTCAACAAACGCATCTTTAGATCCAAATTCTGCCTCAATAGCATCTTTTAAATCTCCTGAAAGATATCCTCTATCTTCTGGATTCATCACATCCCAAAATAAGGAATGATTGAAAAATCCACCTCCATTATTTCTTACTGCTCCATTAGACATATCTAAATTAGTAAGTATATCTTTAATAGATTTTCCTTCAAGATTTGTGCCCTCAATAGCAGCATTAAGTTTTGTCGTATATCCATTATGGTGCTTAGAATGATGTATCTCCATAGTACGAGCATCGATATGTGGCTCTAAAGCATCATAAGCGTATTTCAATTTTGGTAATTCAAAAGCCATAGTCTTAAGTTTTATGTTAATAATTCAATTTTCACAAATTTACAATATTGAAAACAAGAAAGTCTAAATTAATTATTAAGATTGCCTATTTTGGTATAAAATTTTTCTTTTGCAAAATTCAGCTTATAAAATATATAATGCTTCTGCTGGTAGCGGAAAAACCTTTACGCTCGCAAAGTCGTATCTAAAAATTCTAATTACGTCTAATAATTTAGATGAATTTAAATCTATCCTAGCTATTACATTTACCAATAAAGCTGTTGGTGAAATGAAAGAGCGAATTATAGCCATGCTAAAGTCTTTTTCGTCAGAGGAAACCTTAACTGAACCGCATCCAATGTTTGAAGCTATTTGTAAGGAACTATCAATTTCATCAGAATATCTTCATAAAAAGTCTAAACGTATACTAAAACATATTATACATAATTACGGAGCATTTGATATTTCTACGATAGATGGTTTTACACATAGAGTTATTAGAACATTTGCTTACGATTTAAATTTACCCATAAACTTTGAAGTAGAGCTAGATCAAGATAGACTATTAAGTGAAGCTGTAGATAGTCTCATTGCTAAAGCAGGAAGCGATAAAACATTAACAAATGTATTGATAGATTTTGCGATAGAAAAAGCAGACGATGACAAAAGTTGGGACATTAGTTACGACTTCAATAAAATTTCGAAACTCCTAGTTAATGAAAACGACTATTTAGCAATTCAGAGTTTAAAAAATAAAACACTAGAAGACTTTAAGAAATTAAAGGAACAACTGACTAAGCAAATAATAGGTTTAGAAAATGACATTATAAAAACCGCAGAAACGACCTTAACCTTAATAGAAGAATGTGGATTACAGTTTGATGACTTCAATAGAAAATCACTACCTAATTATTTTTACAAATTAAGTACTAAGCAATTTAATATTGCATTTGAAACGTCATGGCAAAATGATTTGATAGAGGGCAATACACTTTATCCAAAAAGAGTTACTGAAGCTTTTGCTTCCGTAATTGAAGACATTCAACCTAATTTAGCAGAAGCATTTATAAAAACAAAGACATTAATCTTTGATCTAAAACTTAAAAAAGGATTTTACAAAAATATAACTCCTCTTTCTGTTTTAAATGCCATTCAGAAGGAACTTAATTCTTTAAAAGATGAGCAAAATAAAATGCTCATTTCAGAATTTAATAAAATAATAAGCAATGAAATAAAAGACCAACCCACTCCATTTATTTACGAGCGTTTGGGCGAAAAATTTAAGCATTATTTTATTGACGAATTTCAGGATACTTCAAAAATGCAATGGGAAAACTTAGTACCTTTATTGGACAATGCACTTTCGTCACCAAACGGTTCTGCGATGTTGGTTGGCGATGCAAAACAAGCTATTTATAGATGGCGAGGCGGCGAAGCAGACCAATTCATTGATCTTTATAATAAGACTAAAAATCCGTTTCAAATAGAAGCAGAAGTTTTGTCTCTAGATAGCAACTACAGAAGTGCTAGAGAGATTATTAAATTCAATAATTCATTTTTTAAGTTTTTAAGTAACCATCATTTTAATTTATTAGACTATGCAGAGCTATATCAAAATTCTGAGCAGAAAACACATAGTATATCAGAAGGCTATGTTAATCTTAATTTTTTAGACATTCAAAAAGAGGATGATGCATCAGAATTATATTCTAAGCAAGTATTAGAAACTATTAATCTATGCATTGACAATGGTTATCCGTTAAACGACATTTGCGTTTTAGTAAGAAAACGCAAAGAAGGTGTAGCAATAGCAAATTATCTCACTGAAAGCGGCATTAAAATTACATCTTCAGAAACTTTACTTTTAAAAAACTCGGATAAAGTTTTATTTATTTCTTCTTTATTAAAGCTGTTGCTACAACCTAATAATGATAGCTTAAAGGTAGAGTTGCTTTCATATATAGCAGAGCAACGTAATCTTGAAGATAAGCATCAATTTTTTATTACATATCTGAAGAAAGATTTAGATGATATGTTTGAAGGATTAAAGCAACTACAAATTTTTATAAATAAAGGTGAACTTCTTCAAAAACCACTTTATGAGCTGGTTGAACATATTGTTAGAATTTTTAACCTCAATGATAATTCTGATGCTTACCTACAATTTTATTTAGATGTAGTATTAGAGTTTACGCAAAAGCAAAATTCAGATTTAGCAGCATTTATCAATTATTTCGAAAAAAAACAAGATAACCTCAGTGTTGTTTCACCAGATAATATGGATGCTGTTAACATAATGACCATTCATAAATCCAAGGGATTAGAATTTCCTATAGTTATATTTCCTTTTGCTGATCTTAATATCTACAAGGAAATAGAACCAAAAATTTGGTTTCCTACTAAAGGAGAAGATTATAATGGTTTTGACACTTTACTTCTTAGTTATGGAAAGGACGTTGAACATTATGGAAATATCGGCAGCGAAATTTACAAAACGCATCAAGCACAATTAGAGTTAGATAATATTAATTTACTCTATGTGGTATTAACTAGAGCAATTAATCAACTTTTTATTATCTCTAAAAAAGACATCAATATTAAAGGTGTCGTAAATGAAAATACCTATTCAGGAATGTTTATTTCTTACTTACTACAACAAGGGATATGGGTAGATGACAAATTGATTTACAGCTTTGGGAATTTAGTAAAAAAAGAAAAAAGTATAGAAAAAGAAAAGGCATCTAATACGCTAAAGTTTATTTCAATTCCAAAAGAAGATCATAATCTTAGCATCATTACAAAAGCTGGATTACTTTGGGACACTAAACAAAAAAAAGCTATTGAGCGTGGAAATTTAGTGCACTTGGTTTTATCTAAAATTAAAACTCTTGAAGATTTTGACTTTGCCTTCAATGATTTATTAGGTTCTGGTGATATTACATATGACAACATGGTAATGTTAAAAACATTGACCTTAAATGTGATAAAGCATCCCAAATTGAGTTTGTATTTTCAAGATGAATTCAAAATATTTAACGAACGTGATATTATAACTAGTTCTGGTCAACTCATAAGACCAGATCGTCTTAATATCAATTCAAAAAACGAAGCCGTTATAATTGACTACAAAACGGGAAATCAAAAACCGTTTCACAAATCACAACTTAATGATTACGAGATTATAATAAATCAAATGAATTTAACTGTAGTGCAAAAAATACTCGTTTACATAAATGACACTATAGATGTTGTTGAAGTGTAATTATTACATAGTATCTTTGCGTATCTACTAAAATAATAATTATGTACGGAGATATTAAAACGCACTTACAGCAAGAAATAGAATCTATAAAAGATGCAGGTCTTTTTAAAGAGGAACGCATTATAACTTCACCTCAAGGAGCAGAAATAACGCTTAATACTGGGCAGAAAGTATTGAATTTTTGTGCTAACAATTATTTAGGATTATCCTCTCACCCAGATGTTATACAAGCAGCCAAAGACACAATGGATACACATGGTTTTGGTATGTCTTCAGTTAGATTTATTTGTGGTACACAAGATATTCATAAAGAGCTAGAGCAAAAAATTGCAGACTTCTATGGTACTGAAGACACTATATTATATGCTGCAGCTTTTGATGCTAATGGAGGAGTGTTTGAACCATTATTAACTAAGGAAGATGCTATTATTTCCGATTCTTTAAACCATGCTTCTATTATAGATGGTGTAAGATTGTGTAAAGCTGCCAGATATCGCTATCAAAATAGTGACATGGCTGACTTAGAACAACAGCTAATCGATGCTAATAATAATGGTGCGCGTTTTAAAATCATTGTTACTGATGGTGTATTTTCTATGGATGGTGTAGTTGCTCCTTTAGATAAAATATGTGATTTAGCTGATAAATATGATGCATTAGTAATGATAGATGAATGCCACGCTACTGGTTTTATAGGTGAAACAGGCATTGGTACACTAGAAGAAAAAGGTGTTCTTGGAAGAATAGATATTATTACCGGAACCTTAGGTAAAGCAATGGGAGGTGCAATGGGAGGTTATACTACTGCTAAAAAAGAAATTGTAGAATTATTACGTCAACGTTCTCGTCCTTATTTATTCTCTAATTCGTTAGCACCAGCAATTGTAGGAGCTTCAATAAAAGTTTTTGATATGCTCAAAAACGATACAACCTTAAGAGATAAGGTAGATTGGAATACTAAATACTTTAAGAAAGGAATGAAAGCTGCTGGTTTTGATATTATTGATGGTGACTCTGCGATTGTACCAGTAATGTTATATGACGCCAAACTATCCCAAACTATGGCAAATATGCTTTTATTAGAAGGTGTTTATGTAATAGGTTTCTTTTATCCTGTTGTGCCTAAAGATAAAGCCAGAATAAGAGTACAATTATCCGCTGCTCATGATAAAGACCAACTAGATAAAGCTATTTCAGCATTTATTAAAGTAGGTAAATCGCTAGAAATTATTTAAAATCGTTACAAACACGCTATTTTAGGGCGATATATCAATATTTTTATATATTTGTCTTTGTTAATAAGTTATTACAACTTACTTTTGCCAACAATTAACACTTAAAAATTAAAATTAATTAGAATATGAAAAATCTTAGCAGATTATTTTTTGTCGCAGTGCTTCTTATAAGCTTTAGCACTACAAATGCCCAAGACAAGAACAATCCATGGGGTATTACAATTGGAACTAATGCCGTAGACTTTTACCCAGTGGGTGAAGACGCTCCATTAGGAGGTTATTTTGATAAATACTTTAGCGTAAAGGATCATTGGAACATTTTACCTTCTCTCTCTACTATAGCTGTATCTAGATATCTTAGTGACGGATTTACTTTAACAGGAACTGGTTCTATTAACAAAATAGACAACTTTGGAGATTCTAGCGTTGATGATTTAACTTACTACGGTCTTGACGGTAGAGTATCTTACAGCTTTATGGATTTAATTAAATCTAATAAATTAGACCCTTCTTTAGGTGTTGGTGGTGGATACACTTGGGTAGATGACATAGGAGCAGGTACATTAAATGGATCATTAGGTCTTAAATATTGGTTTACCGAAAAATTAGGTATAGATGTACAATCTACTTATAAGCATGCTTTTGAGGATTACTTACCAAAGCATTTTCAACATTCTGTTGGATTAACTTTTAAGTTTGGTGGTACTGATACTGACGATGATGGTATATACGATCAAGATGACGCATGTCCTGAAGAAGCTGGATTAGAAATCTTTAATGGTTGTCCAGATTCTGATAACGATGGTATCCAAGATTCTAAAGATGATTGTCCAAACACTGCTGGTTTGGCTGAATTTAACGGTTGTCCTGATAGTGATGGTGATGGTGTAATGGATAAAGATGATAAATGTCCTAATGTTGCAGGTTTAAAAGCTTTAGCTGGTTGTCCAGATGCTGATGGTGACGGAGTTGCTGATGGAGATGATAACTGTCCTAATGAAGCAGGTCCTGCTGCTAACAGTGGTTGTCCATGGGCAGATACTGATGGTGATAGTGTTTTAGATAAAGATGATAAGTGTCCTAACGAAGCTGGTACTGTTGCAAACAATGGTTGTCCAGAAGTTAAGCCTACTGAAGAAGTAGTAAAGGCATTGAATACTTACGCAAGATCTATCTTATTTGATACTGGTAAAGCTTCTTTCAAAAATGAAACTGATAAAGTATTACAGGCTATGGTAGTTATCTTTAAAGAATACCCTAGAGCAGATTTTTCTATTGATGGTCATACTGATAGTATAGGTCCTAAAGCTAGTAATCAAGCATTATCTGAAAGAAGAGCTAACGCAGTAAGAGATTACTTAATAGCTAACGGAATCAATGCTGATAGATTATCTGCAAATGGTTACGGTGAAGCTAATCCTATCGCTAACAATAAAACTAGAGCAGGTAGAAAAGAAAACAGACGTGTAGAAGTAAAGTTGAAAAACTAATTACTTTTCTAAAATATATTAAAAAAACGCTCCGAGATTCGGAGCGTTTTTTATTTTTATAAAATGATAAGTTTTATAAAAACTGTACTTGTTGACCTAAAGAATAAAAGTTTACAAATCGACGATTTATACTTTATTCTACCAAGTAAACGAGCCGGTGTTTTTTTAAAACATCACCTTTCTTCATTGATAGATCGTCCTGTATTTGCGCCTAATATACTCAGTGTAGAAGAATTCGTAGAAGAATTATCGGGTTTACAAAATATATCAAACACAGAACTGCTTTTTAAGCTTTACGAAACCTACAAAAAGCTTACCAATGAATCCGAACTAGAATCTTTCGAATCCTTTTCTAAATGGGCTCAAATCTTATTGCAAGATTTTAATGAAATTGATCGTTATCTCATACCGCAAGAACATATATTCGATTACTTGAATGCAATAAAAGAACTTAATCATTGGTCTTTAGAAGCAGAACAAACCTCTTTAATTAAAAACCACCTAAAGTTTTGGAAGCAGCTTAAAGAATACTACATAACGTTTACAGAAAACTTATTGCATAATAAGCAAGGATACCAAGGTCTCATCTATAGGGAAGCAGTAGAAAATCTTGAAGCATATATTGAGAATAACACTAATAAAGAACATGTTTTCCTCGGTTTTAATGCATTAAACGAATCGGAATCTCAAATAATACAAGGTTTACTTCAAAACGATTTAGCTCATATTTATTGGGATATTGACAAAGCATTCATAGATGATTCTATACATGATGCTGGCTTATTTAACAGAACTTATAGAAGCAAATGGAAATACTTTAAAAGCCAACCTTTCAACTGGACTACATCGCATTATATTGAGCAGAAAAATATTAATGTTATAGGTATACCGAAACTTGTTGGTCAAGCGAAATATATAGGTCAAATTTTAGAAGACATAAGTAAAACCAATAAAAACTTATCGAGTGTAGCTGTAGTGTTAGGAGAAGAAAACCTATTAATACCTGTACTTAATTCAATTCCTAAAGCTATAACCAAACTTAATGTAACAATGGGTTTACCCCTTCAATTTGTACCATTAGCTTCCTTCTTTGAACATTTATTTACTATTCACAAAAACAATACTACTCAATTTTACTACAAAGACATTGTTGGTATTCTTTCACACTCAACAATATATCCGCTATTTGAAAATGAATCCAAAAATGCTTCTAGCGTAATAATAGATCATATTCAAAAAAACAATTTGGTATATTTATCAGTAAGTGAAATAAATGACATTGTAAGTTCTCATAAAGAACTCATCGATATAATATTTCTACCTTGGAATGACGATTCAGAAATTGCTTTAAAAAATTGTTCTAACCTTATTTTTAAAATAAAAGCGAACCTTGATACAAATAAGAAAAGTAATAGCTTAGAACTAGAATATTTATATCGCTTCAATACCTTATTTAATCAACTCTCAGAACTCAACAATACATTTAAATACATTAATACTATTGCAGCCTTACATTCAGTTTACAAAGAGCTTTTAAGCTCAGAAACATTAGACTTCAAAGGAGAACCTCTAGAAGGTTTACAAATAATGGGAATGTTAGAATCTCGGGTTTTAGATTTTGAAACCATTATAATTAGTTCTGTCAATGAAGGCATACTTCCATCAGGAAAAACAAACAATTCTTTTATTCCTTTTGATGTAAAAATTGAAAACAAATTACCAACTTTCAAAGAAAAAGATGCGGTTTACACATATCATTTCTATAGGTTATTGCAACGTGCTAAAAATGTATATATATTATATAATACAGAGGTTGACACGCTTAAAGGTGGCGAGAAAAGCAGATTTATTACGCAGCTCGAAATTGAAGGAATTCACCAAATAAACCATACTATTATTTCGCCAGAAGTACCAAATATTAAAAAGCACCTAAGACATATTCCTAAAACTGATTTAGTGATAGAAAAACTAAAAGAGTTTTCACAAAAAGGGTTTTCACCTTCGTCTTTAACTAATTACATTAGAAACCCGATTGATTTTTACTACGATAAAATTCTTGGAATAAAAGAATTTGAAGATGTTGAAGAAAACATTGCTGCCAATACTTTAGGTTCGGTAATTCATAATACACTAGAAGATTTCTATAAACCAATAGAAGGTGAATTTTTAACTATTGAGTCTCTTAATTCATTTAAAAACCAAATTAATAAAACCGTTACAAAACACTTTAAGGACATATACAATGACGGTGATTTTTCAAAAGGAAAAAACCTTATCATATTTGAAATTGCTCAACGCTATATATTGAATTTTATTAATCTCGAAATTGAATCTCTTAAAGATGGTAATCAAATAAAAATCTTATCTATTGAAGCCGATGAGTCTATAGATATAAAAATTGAAGGCGTTGAATTTCCTATTAAATTAAAAGGCAAAGTAGACAGAATTGATCAATTTAATGGCACAACAAGAGTTGTTGACTATAAATCTGGAAAAGTAGAACAAAACAAAGTGGAACTCGTCAACTGGGAAGATTTAACAACAGATTATAATAAGTATAGTAAGTCTTTTCAGATTTTATGCTATGCTTATATGATGCATCAAAACAATCTAATAGAACTACCCATTGAGGCAGGTATTATTTCATTTAAAAACCTCAATAAAGGCTTTTTAAAATTCGGTAAAAAACCTTCTTCTCATAGCCGAACAAAAGATCAACTGATTACTGCAGACACCCTAAAAAGTTTTGAATCAGAGCTTAAAAAACTCATTCTAGAAATCTGTAATTCGGAAATTGACTTTATTGAAAAAGAACTCGACTAATGCAAATTAAAAAATATAATATACTACTTAGAACCAATAAAAAACCTATTCTAATCGATACGTTTTTTTCTGAGGAAAAAACAAATCAACCCATCGTCATCTTTTGTCATGGTTATAAAGGATTTAAAGATTGGGGAGCTTGGAATCTCATGGCAGAACATTTTGCCAAAGCCGAATTTTGTTTCATAAAATTTAATTTTTCACACAATGGTGGTACTATGGAAGACCCAATTGATTTTCCAGATTTAGAAGCTTTTGGCAATAACAATTATACAAAAGAACTCGATGATTTAGACGCTGTAATCAATTGGGTTCAATCTCATTTTGAAAATAATGAGGGTGTTGATGTAAATCAAATCTGTTTGGTTGGCCATAGTCGAGGAGGAGGCATTGCCATTTTAAAAGCTTCAGAAGATAAAAGAATTACCAAACTAATAACTTTAGCTAGTGTTAGTGACTTTGGAAGTCGTACATCTACAATTGGCAATTTAAAAGAATGGAAAGAAACAGGTGTTAAGTATGTTTTAAATGGTAGAACCAAACAACGAATGCCGCATTACTATCAATTTTACGAGGATTTTATTGCAAATGAAAAACGTCTTCATATTGAATCTGCTGAAAAACAATTAACGATTCCTCATTTAATTATTCACGGTTCTCAAGATACTTCTATTAATATATCTGAAGCTAAAGCTTTACATCATTGGTATACTAATAGCGAATTTAAAATTATAGACAATGCAGATCATGTTTTTAATACTAAGCATCCTTGGGATAAAAATGAACTTTCACACGAACTAAAATCTGTTGTAATAAATGCTATAAATTTTATGCATAAAAAAAGCGTGTTATAAACACGCTTTTTGTGGAGAAGAAAGGAGTCGAACCAATCTCTTCCCGATAAATCGAGCTGCTCTAGCCAACTGAGCTACTTCCCCTTTAGTTCTGCAAATATATAATTATTTGGATGTGTTCAAAATCTAATCAAAATTTTTAGATGTATTAACCAATTATGGCTATGAACGTTACTAATCTAAAACACTAAAACATCTGAGTAATACCCATTTAAGTGGAGAAGATCGGATTCGAACCGACGACCTCTTGACTGCCAGTCAAGCGCTCTAGCCAACTGAGCTACATCCCCAAATTAACTATTTCTAGCTTATTTTAATCCACTCAATACCAATACTGGTAATGTAGAACTGTAAAAATCTTTTTTTAATATTCTATTTTTCTGCCAAAGTTTAATAAAGAAACCTCTTTTACGCCTCACCACACATAATAAATCTGGCGAGTTAGATTTATAATGCTCTAATACCGCCTGAAATGTCGTTGGACTTTCAGTAGTAGTTGTATTGGTAACTATTTCTTTTATTTCGTTATTAAGAACAAAATCAGAATTGTCATAATATGGAGTTTTTACCAAAAGCATATTAACAACTGCGTTATATTGATTTTTAATTTCTACTAATGGATTCAATACTCCTTCTTTCTTAATCATTGCAGATTTCAGCGCTAATAAAATCTTATTAATTGGCTGATAAGTATAGCCTTCTGGAACAATCAAAGCCGGTATTTGAGTTCGTTTTATAATTTTTCCTGATGTTCTACCTAAATATACTTCATCTTTAATAGAGTTAGTTCTTGGTTCTAAAATGATTAAATCTACATCTAAGGCTTTACAAACCTTTTCTAGAGTATCTGTCAATTTTCCTTTAAATGTTTTTGTATAAACCTCAACACCTTTAGTGTCTATTGAAGCTACATGTTTATCCAAAAACTCCATCGACTCTCGTTCAATAATATGATCTACACTTCTCATCGTTCCTGATTTAGTATAAACATTATATATTTGAACAACATATAACTTGGCACCAGATGATTTTGCAAAATCTACGGCATATTGTAAATGTGATTTTGCGTTTTTTGAAGACCCAACAGGAACTAGTATTGTTTTCATAATTAGTAAATTGAGATTTAACTTGGCACAAAAATAAACATTATTAATGATTCGTAAAGCTGTACAATCAGATATTGAACTGATTATGACTATGACTAAAGCTTGTGCTAATGCTATGATTGCACAAGGTATTTACCAATGGAATGAACATTACCCAAATGCAACTGCATTTGAAAATGATATAAAACGAAACGAACTGTATGTCTTAGAAAATGAGGGAGAATTGAAAGGTAGTATTGTTATTTCTACTTTAATGGACAAAGAATACATGCCAATAAACTGGCTTACAAATAACGAAAATAACCTATATATACATCGTTTGGCTGTGCATCCAAAGTATCAAGGCTTAGGTTTTGCGCAACAACTTATGGATTTTACAGAGCGTTTTGCTATTGAAAATCACTATAGCTCTATTCGATTAGATACCTTTTCACAGAATAAAAGAAATCAAAAATTTTACGAACTTCGCAGCTATAATCGATTAGGTGATATTTATTTTCCAAAACAAAGTGAATTCCCCTTTCATTGTTACGAATTGGTCCTTTGAACACAACAATAACTTTTAAACAAATCAACAAACTAGCTATACCAGCATTAATCTCTGGTGTGTCTGAGCCAATCCTGTCATTAACAGATGCCGCAATTATTGGTAATATGAATTATAATGCTACAGAATCTCTGGCTGCTGTTGGTATTGTTACAACATTCTTATCTATGCTAATTTGGGTTTTAGGGCAAACTCGAAGTGCAATTTCATCTATTGTTTCGCAATATGTTGGTGCAGACAAACTAGACACGGTTAAAAATCTGCCAGCTCAAGCGATATTTTTAATTACATCACTAAGCATTTTAATCATTGTAGTAACCTATCCCTTTGCTTCTCAAATTTTTAAACTATACAATGCATCTCACATAATTTTAGATTACAGCATCGATTATTACCAAATCAGAGTTTTTGGCTTTCCATTTACTTTATTTACAATTGCTGTTTTTGGTACATTCCGAGGGCTTCAAAATACGTATTATCCAATGCTAATAGCAATTACTGGAGCTATAGCTAATATCATTTTAGATATAATTTTTGTTTATGGTATTCAAGATTTTATTCCAGCAATGCATATTGAAGGTGCAGCCTATGCAAGTGTTATTGCTCAAATAATTATGGCTTTACTCTCAGCATATTTTATGCTTAAGAAAACAGATATTCCGTTACTGGTAAGGTTTCCCTTTAATCCAGAAATAAAACGTTTTGCATTAATGATTCTTAATTTATTTATTAGGACTATCGCCTTAAATGTAGCGCTATACTTTGGGACAAGTTTTGCTACTAAATACGGAACAACATATATTGCAGCATACACTATAGCTATTAATTTATGGTTTTTAGGAGCTTTTCTAATTGATGGTTATGCCAGTGCTGGTAATATTTTATCCGGAAAACTATTAGGAGCAAAAGACTATAAAAACCTTATAATCCTAAGCAATAAACTTATAAAGTATGGTATTGTCGTTGGGCTAATAATTGGATTAATTGGTGCATTATTATATTATCCTATCGGAAATCTATTTAGTAACGACACTGAAGTGCTCAATGAATTCTATAACGTGTTTTGGATTGTGCTAGCAATGCAACCATTATGCGCATTAGCTTTTATTTTTGATGGCGTTTTTAAGGGGCTTGGCAGGATGAAATATCTAAGGAACGTCCTATTATTTTCAACACTCTTGGTGTTTATTCCTGTTATTATTTTCACAGATGCTTTAAACTATAAACTTTATGGAATTTTTATTGCATTTACACTTTGGATAATCGCTCGAGGAATACCATTAATCATAAAATTCAGAAAAACATTTAAACCTCTAGTGCAAAATATGTAAATTTGAGCCTTATATCGACTTTTAATTATTTAAAGTAAAACCGAAAGATTTAATACCTGTAAATGAATCTATTAATATTATTATTACAAGACGTAGACATTAACGAAAAGCTAAAAGCAGCACCAGATAGCAATTATGGAATTGGTGTTTTTATTGGCACACTTTTACCATTTGTTGTTTTAGTGATTATCGCTTATTCTATTTACAGATATAATAAAAAAAGAAATAAAGAGATTTAATATGGATTTCCTGAATTTTTTAGGTGGCAATGGATTGTTTCTAATCCTTGGCATAGTACTAATCGTTGTATACTTTTATAACCGAAATAAAAGACGTTAATGAGTAACATTCGTATTACAAAACAGTTTTCTTTTGAAACAGGACACGCCCTTTATGGTTACGATGGTAAGTGTAAAAATGTGCATGGACATAGTTACCGACTAGATGTTACGGTAATTGGCGCTCCAATCTCAGATAGTGCAAATGTAAAATTTGGAATGGTCATAGATTTTGGTGATTTAAAGAAAATTGTAAAAGAAGAAATAGTAGATGTTTTTGATCATGCAACTGTTTTTAATAAAAACACACCTCATGTAGAATTAGCGAAAGAATTAAAGGATAGAGACCATAGTGTAATACTGGCAGACTATCAACCAACAAGTGAGATGATGGTTATTGACTTTGCGAAAAAAATAAAACAGCGCTTACCTGATAATATTAAACTACATTCTTTAAAATTACAAGAAACGGCTACCAGCTTTGCAGAATGGTACGCTTCTGATAATGAGCAATAGTCATCACATAACAATTCCCAACGGGAAAAAAATATACTTTGCTTCAGATAATCATCTAGGTGCTCCAACGATGGAAGCTTCTCGTCCGCGCGAAAAAAAATTCGTGGCATGGTTAGATGAAATAAAACAAGATGCTGCGGCAATTTTTTTAATTGGTGATTTATTCGATTTTTGGTTTGAATACAAAACTGTTGTCCCAAAAGGTTTCACGAGAACACTTGGCAAACTTGCCGAAATAAGTGATTCTGGTATTCCTATTCACTATTTTGTAGGTAACCACGATATGTGGATGAATGGCTATTTTGAAGAAGAATTAGGTATTCCTGTATACCATAAACCGAAAGAATTTACTTTCAACAATACTACAGTGTTTATTGGGCATGGAGATGGTTTAGGTCCAGGTGATAAAGGTTATAAACGCATGAAAAAAATCTTTACAAATTCATTTTTTAAATGGTTGTTTAAATGGGTACATCCAGATATTGGTGTAAAGATTGCACAATATTTATCTGTAAAAAACAAACTGATTTCTGGTGATGATGATGCGGAATTTTTAGGTGAAGACAACGAATGGTTAGCAGTTTACAGTCGTAAAAAATTAGAAGAAAAACATCGTGATTTCTTTGTATTCGGTCACAGACACCTACCGTTAGAAATACAACTAAATGAAAAATCTAAATACATCAACCTTGGTGACTGGATTCAGTACTATACTTATGGTGAATTTGATGGTGAAAATTTTGAATTGAAAACTTATTAATCAACTGCTTTCGTGTGCATCTACATCTTCTCGCAAATCGAGTTCGCGTAGTGGCTTATTTTTAACACCCATTATAGCAACTATTATAAGCGTTACTGTACCACCGAGTATAACAGCTAATGGTGCGCCAAAAATTCTTGCAGCTATTCCGCTTTCAAGAGCACCAAGTTCGTTAGAAGATCCCACAAACATAGAGTTAACTGCTCCTACACGACCTCTCATAGTATCTGGTGTCTTCAATTGAAGAATTGTTTGACGTACGACCATTGATATTCCGTCAAAAACACCTGAAAAAAATAGAGCTAAAACACTTAACCATAACAACTTTGAAGCTCCAAAAATTATCATACAAAATCCGAATCCAAAAACTGAGATGAGTAATTTTTTTCCTGTGTTTTTTGTAATGGGTATGTAGGTCGTCGCTAACATGGTAATAATACTGCCTGAAGACAATGCTGCATTCAATATACCAAATCCTTTTGGTCCTGCACCTAAAATATCTTTTGCGAAAACGGCAAAAATCGCTACTGCACCTCCAAATAAAACAGCAATCATATCTAAAGTTAATGCTCCTAAAATAACTTTGTCATTAAACACAAAACTTAGTCCAGCTTTTAGACTTTCTTTTACCGATTCATTGGAGCCTTTATTTAAAACTGGTTTTTTACCTATTTTAAACACCAATATCAATGCTAACATTACCAAAAGAAATATAATACCTAATGTATAGTGTACACCTATCCAAGCAATTAAAAAACCTCCACACAAGGCACCGAAAACATTAGCTCCTTTCCATGTGCTACTACTCCATGTTGCAGCATTAGGATATATTCTCTTAGGTACAAGCAATGCAATGAGTGAAAAAATAGTTGGTCCAAAAAAAGCTCTCAATACACCTCCAAAAAATACTAATCCATAAATTCCATATAAGATAGTAGTCGTTTCCCACGAGGATTCAATTTGGTCTGAAGTTAGCCAGAACAACCCAAAACTTATTAAAGAAAATAGAGCGATACAGAGTGTAAATAGGTTTCGCTTTTCTTTTTTATCAACAATATGCCCTGCAAAAGGTGCAAGAAAAAAAGCAGGCAAAAATTCACAAAGACCAATAATTCCTAATGAAAGCGGATCTTCTGTCAATACATACACTTGCCATTCTATTACCACAAATTGCATAGACCAACCAAACACCAATGCAAAACGCACCAATAAAAAAATATTGAATTCTTTAATTCGTAATGCTGCGTATGGATCGTTTTTAGCTCTAAACATCTTTACTCGTGAATAAATCCAGATAATCTGTAAACATATATAGTCTTCCTCTTTCTGATCCTGTTATTTCTTTTATAATTTCTAATTCTTCCAAAGATCTCAATAATTTATAGGCTGATGCAGGTGATTTATCAATTACTGTAGTAACAGTTGCTGCGTTTATAATAGGTTTTGTAAATAAATAGTCAATAATTAATTTAGCATCTGAGCTTCTAGCTTTTAAACTTTTAATTTTTTCATCAATTAATTTTTGTAATTGCAAAATTGCATCAAAAGTTTTCACTCCTTTTTGAGCTGTTTCAATAACTCCTGTTAAAAAAAACTTTAACCATTGTGATAAATCATTATGCGTTCTTACTCGCATTAAATTATCATAATACAATGTTCTGTGTCTTTCAAAAAAATCTGAAAGATAAAGAATTGGTTGCTTCAAAATTCCTTTACTAACTAAATATAAAGTTATTAATAATCTGCCCACTCTTCCATTACCATCTAAAAATGGATGTACCGTTTCAAACTGGTAATGAATTATAGCAATCTTTAATAAATCTGGCAATGCGTTCAATTCATCATTTGCAAATTTTTCAATATCAGACATTAAATCACTTATTGAATTAAAATGAGGTGGTACAAAAACAGCATCATTAATAGAAGCTCCACCTATCCAATTTTGGCTTTTTCTATAATCGCCTGGCAATTTGTGTTCTCCTCTAACACCTTGCAATAATATTTTATGCGTTTGTTTTATTAGTCTTGAAGAAAAAGGTAAACTATGTAACATGTTTACAGCTTCATTCATAGCTGAAATATAATTTTGCACTTCTTCCCAATCATTACGCTTTTCTATGGCAACATCTTCTTTGTCTAAGAAAGCATCTTCCATATTAGTCTGCGTTCCTTCAATTTTAGAGGATTGCGTAGCTTCTTTTGCTATATGCATACTTACAAACAAATTTATATTCACATATTCCGAATACATGTCCAACCTACCTATATGCCTATCTGCTTTACTTAATAGTGTAAGTATTTGCATATCAAAAATTTCCCATTCCTTGTTAATGGAATTAGGTTCGAAACTTTTATAATAACCTTGATTAACGAAATGTCCTGATTTAAAATTTTTCATAATCTTAAAATAAGAATGTGTCCTATTTTATAAAAATAAGAAAACCTAAAATAAGAAATGCTTTTATTTTAGTTTTTTGTTAAATTTTAAAATAGTAGTGCTTATTATTATACTTTTTTCAAAAGTCAAAATAGTGATGTGCTTAACTATTCCCCTTTGACAAAAATGGGTTAAAATCTATACCTACAAGTTTTTTAAAACCTTATAGGATTTTCATCACGCTTTAATATCCTTCAACTTCAACTGTAAACTCACATTGCCATTCCAATGATTTTCATCTATAGAATATGCTGCACTAAACGGTTTTCTATTTCTAATGATGTCTATTTTATCACCTAAACCGAAGCCAATACAAACAATCTTGTCATTAAATGCTTGCGTTGCTGTAAGACGAATATGCTTTTTATCTTCACCTACACATTTTCCATAACCAGTGTCTTTTATACCTTGAGTCATAAACATTGGCGACATGTTTCCAGGGCCAAAAGGTGCAAACTGTTTTAGAATTCGCATTAATTTATCATTGATTTGACCCAATTCTATTTCTATATCAACCCTCAATTCTGGTGTTAAAAGTTTTGGGTCTATGGTATCTTTAACGACACTTTCAAACTTCGCCTTAAAAGCTTCATAGTTTTCTGGCAGCAACGTTAAACCAGCTGCATATTTGTGTCCTCCAAATTGCTCGATATGTTCGCTACATGCTTCCAATGCATTGTAAACGTCAAATCCTTTAACTGATCTTGCTGATGCGGCCAATTTATCACCACTTTTAGTGAAAACTAATGTTGGTCTATAATAAGTTTCGATTAAACGCGAAGCAACAATCCCAATGACTCCTTTGTGCCAATTTTCATCGTAAACAACAGTTGTAAAACCCTCTTGTTCGCTGTTTTCTTCTATTTGAATTAATGCTTCCTCAGTAATACGTTTATCCGTTTCTCGACGATCTGTGTTAAACTGATCAATATCCACGGCATACTCAGCAGCCAGATTAAAATCCATTTCAGTAAGTAGTGTTACAGCATGGTTACCATGTTTCATTCGTCCTGCGGCATTAATTCTTGGAGCTATAATAAAAACGACATCAGTAATGGTTAATATGTCTTTTTTTACTTCAGCAATTATGGCTTTCATTCCAGGTCGAGGATTGGTATTAATAACCTGTAAACCAAAATAAGCCAAAGCTCTATTTTCATCAACAATAGGAACAATATCCGCTCCAATTGCCGTAGCCACTAAATCGAGATATTCTACTAAATCTTCAACCGTTTGCCCTTGGTTAGATGCTAATGCCGTTATTAACTTAAAGCCTATTCCACAACCACAAAGCTCTTTAAATGGATACGTACAGTCTTCTCGTTTTGGATCTAAAACCGCAACTGCATCTGGAAGTTTATCTCCTGGTCTATGGTGATCGCAAATAATAAAATCAATACTTTTTTCTTTAGCATATGCGACTTTATCAATGGCCTTTACACCACAATCTAGAGCTATAATTAACGAAAAATCATTATCATCTGCAAAGTCAATACCTTTATATGAAATGCCATAACCTTCATCATAACGATCTGGAATATAGGTTGCAACAGAATCGATTCTTGTTTTTAAATATGATGACATTAAAGCCACAGAAGTAGTTCCATCTACATCGTAATCTCCGTAGACCAAAATATTTTCTCCGTGTTCGATGGCACTTTCTATTCGAGTAACAGCTTTATCCATATCCTTCATAAGAAATGGATTATGCAAATCTTTAAAACTTGGTCTAAAAAAGGTTTTAGCTACTTCATATGTATCTATACCTCGTTGTAATAACAATGTTGCCACAGTATCATCTACGTGAAGCGCCTTCTTTAATTCTTCAACCTTTGAAGCCTCTGGTTTTGGTTTAAGTGTCCAACGCATAGATATCTATAAAATTAAATATGGCGTTTTGTATCTATGTGATAGATAATATTTGTTTTAACATCCGCAAACTGTCTAAACATTTCCATAACTCCACAGTATTTTTCTACTGATAAATTTACTGCGCGTTCACATTTCTTTTTCTTTAAATCTGAACCATAAAAGTGATAATCAACAACAACCGAATGATAATATCTAGGATGCTCATCTGTTAATTCACCTGAAATTTCAATTTTAAAATCATCAATATCTTCTTTCATTTTATTTAAAGTAGAAATAACATCTAATGCTGTACAACCAGCTAAAGAGGATAACATCAAGGCTTTAGGTGATAATCCATGACGTTCATCTTGTCCCTCTATGCCTGTGTCCATTTTTACATATTTACCACTTGGATTATCGGATTCAAAAGTTAGTCCACCTTTCCAATGGGTTACGATTTTATCAGCCATTTTTTTTAATTTAAAAATTAGAACTCCTATCTTGTTCAATCAAAAATACTACTAAAAAAACAACTATGGCACTCGTAACACCGTTATCTCCAGAACACGATTTAGAAACAAAACAACTCGCTGAATTCTTTAACGAAACTCTTGGGTTTTGTCCTAATTCAGTCTTAACAATGCAACGTAGACCCGCAATATCTAAAGCATTTATCAACTTAAATAAAGCTGTTATGGCTAATGAAGGTCGTGTAACCTCAGCACTTAAACGTATGATTGCTTGGGTAAGTAGTAACTCAACAGGTTGTAGATATTGCCAAGCACATGCTATTAGAGCAGCAGAACGTTATGGTGCAGAACAAGAGCAACTAGATAATATTTGGGAATACAGGACGCATCCTGCTTTTTCTGATGCTGAGCGCGCTGCACTAGATTTTAGTTTAGCAGCTTCTTTAGTGCCGAATGCTGTAAATGCAGATATTAAAAAACGATTGTACGATCATTGGGACGAAGGTGAAATTGTGGAGATGCTAGGTGTAATTTCTTTATTCGGTTACCTGAACCGATGGAATGACTCTATGGGAACTTCTATTGAAGAAGGAGCTGTTGAAAGTGGAAATAAATATCTAGGAAAGCATGGTTATGAAGTTGGGAAGCATGATGGAAGTCAATATTAGATTGTTAGATTATTAGAACGCTTCGATTTTAGATAAAATTAGATTGACCCTTATTTGAAATAGAGAAACATAAATTAGCTCGAAATTATTTGAGCTATGGAGGTGCTCAGTCTAAATAAAAATAAATAACTTTGATTTGAACGTTGATAATACAATAAAAATCACTGATTATCAATACATTAAAGTTATGGGTTTAGTAAATATAAAACTGAAAGGTAAGTATACACTAAGGTGTCTTAAATTCTTAGTGTTTTGGTTTTTCATACCTTTTCTAATCGCTTCTATTTATTTAATAGTCTTTCAAACTGAAAAAATTGAAATTTTATTAAAAGTTCTTTAATTCTGTTAATAGTGTAAAATAGCTTCTACACTCTCCTGCAACTCAGGCACAACCAATTCCTCAAACCAAGGATTCTTACTTCTCCAAAACCGATTAGTTGGTGATGGATGCGGAATTGGGAAATACTTTGGTAAATAGGATTTGTATTCTCCAACAGTTTCTGTTAATGTGCGTTTTGCTTTATCTTTTAAATAATATTTCTGCGCATAAGCACCTATTAAAATTACTAATTCCACTTTAGGCATTTTTTCTAATAACGGCATATGCCATTGCGGTGCACACTCAGGTCGTGGTGGTAAATCTCCTGTTTTTCCTTTTCCTGGGTAGCAAAATCCCATTGGTATAATGGCAAAGTTTTCGGTGTTGTAGAATTGTTCATCTGTAACATTAAGCCATTGCCTTAGTTTCTTACCACTTTGGTCATCCCAAGGAATCCCAGATTCGTGGACTTTAGTTCCTGGTGCTTGTCCAATAATTACAATTTTTGAGTTAATGTGTGCTGTTGCAACTGGTCTTAGACCTAATGGAAGGTGTGCTTTGCAAATGGTGCACTGGCTTATGTTGTGTAGTAATTCTTGCATTTGGTTTAAATCAAAAAGACACTTCGACTGCGCTCAGTGTGACACTGTGCTTTATTTTTTTCCTCCAACCACAATTACAATCTCGCCTTTTGGTGGTTTATTGGAATAATGTTCTAAAACTTCTTTTGCTGTTCCACGAATGGTTTCTTCATAGAGTTTAGTTAGTTCTCTTGAAACTGAAACTGGTCTATCTTCACCAAAATACTCGCAGAAATGACCTAAAGTTTTCACCAACTTATGTGGGCTTTCGTAAAAAATAATGGTTCTGGTTTCTTCAGCTAGTAATAGAAGTCGTGTTTGGCGACCTTTCTTTACAGGTAAAAAGCCTTCGAATACAAACTTGTCGTTAGGTAACCCACTATTAACTAAAGCTGGTACAAATGCTGTTGCTCCTGGTAAGCACTCAACTTCAATATTGTTTTCTACACATGCTCTTACTAATAAAAATCCTGGGTCTGAAATGGCTGGTGTCCCAGCATCACTAATCACCGCAATGGACATTCCTGATTTTAATTTTTCAATTAAACCATTCACTGTTTTATGTTCATTATGCATGTGGTGACTTTGCATATGCGTGGTAATTTCAAAATGCTTTAAAAGCTTTCCTGAAGTTCTGGTATCTTCAGCTAAAATTAAATCCACTTCTTTTAAAACCTCTATGGCTCTAAAAGTGATATCTTTTAAATTTCCTATTGGAGTTGGTACTAAATAGAGCTTCATAAACACGTTTCTTAATTTCAAATTTACAATCTTTTCTATATCTTAACGCAACCATTTGTAAGAATCTACATCTAATATGTAAATACCAATCTGTGTTAAAACCGTTTTATTTTTTATTATTCGTCTTTTCTAATTTTTACTTTTTATCTAGTCAAACAACAGATTTATCTATAGCTATTGAAGCTCAAGATTTAAGTGGAACTGCAGTTTCTCAAGTGGATATTTATGAAGATTTTCAATATCTAATTACGGTTTTAAATTCCGGAAATTCAGTAGATAATGCAACGATTTCTGTGAGTTTTGATACTGATCTTACGATTTTACCTTATACTTCGCAGAATAATAATGCTGGAGCTTCAGAAATTTCTAACATCAATGTAAATAGTAATGTGCTTACTGCATCAATTGCTAATATGCCAAATAACTCTAGTGTAGAATTACTCGTTTTGGTTACTGCACCAACTAACTTAGGAGGTATTGCTGCTAATGGTACTGTGAGTCCTCCTGATGCTACAACAGATACAAATACTAGTAACAACCAATCTATAATATCTATTGATGTAGTAGATATAATAATTGATTTTACGGTAACACATACACAAATACAGCCTGCTGAAGGTACTGGTATCAATGCTTGGGGAGACTCTGTAACCTATCAATTCACCATTACTAATAATAGTGTTATTGATTTTCCTGTTGCGGCAATAGAAGGTGAACTCTATCTAGAATCACCAACTGAATATGGTCAACCTTTTGTTGAATTTAGATCAATTGAGTGCATTGGCGCTACTAATGGCAATATTTGTACGGATTTAAGTAATGTAACTGGATTTGCAGCAAATATTTCTTCCTCTAATGCTACAAATGCTAATGCCATATTTATTTTGGAAGACTATCCCGAAATAACTGCTGGAGGTAGCGTTAGTTTTGAAGTGATTTATGAATATTCCAATTTATCATGTTCTGAAGACCCAATGCCAATGGCGGTAAACAGCCAAATTCAAATAGCGTTAGATCATGACAATAGTTCTTCTAATAATTCTAACAATATAGTCACCAATTTGCTTAATGCTGACCTTTGTCCCGAAACAGATATATGCATAGAAACCGTGCAAATTGATCCTGATATGGATTCTGCATTAGATTACGACCAAGAAATAACCATGTTAACTACCGTTTGCAATAATGGTCCATCAGCTACGCAAATGCGGTTTTTTCTTCAAAATTTATCTATTACAAATGTAGCTTGGGAAATTATTTCTGCTAACTGTATTGGTACTACAGGACCTGTAAATTGTAATGATTTTACTATATCAACCACAAATAATGGTCAAATTTGGACAAGTTCTGATTTTGTGCTTCAGCCTAATACAACTATCGACATAGAAACGGTATTAAAATTTATAGAACCACAATGTAGTACAAACCCTAATCCAATTCAAGCTATTATTAGAAGTGCCACAAATATTTTAGATAGTGAAATTACCGACACTAATTTAGATAATAACTTTTTTGCAAACATACTACAACTTCCATCAGCTGATGTAGAGAATTGTGATGGTGTAAGTTTATCTGGTATGCAAATTTCTAAAACGCAAATAAGCCCTGAATTACCTATTGGAGCTTCTGAAGATAATACAGCAGAATGGGGTTTTGTAACCTATGAGGTCACTGTGGCTAATACAAGCGATTTCGATGGAATAATAGCTTTGCAAGATTATATGGGACTTCTTGGTACTGGAAATGCTCCAATACTTGGAACGTTAATAGAAGTCTCTTGTGTTGAAACTACAGGAACTGCCACTTGCTTCGATATTGTAAACACGAATATTGGCGTTGCTTATGATGGAATTCAGGACGGTGGAGAGTTAGATCTATTTTGGCAAATATTGCCAGGAGATAACTGGATTTTACCCGCAAACAGTTCCGTAACTTTTAATGTTACTGTAGATTGGCAACCCGAATGCTCTAATACACTGCCTATGGTAGGTACCAATTTTGCAAGAGCTTCATATGTCAATGGACCTGCAAATGAGGCTGGCTCTTATAATGTTGTAAATGTTTCTACTTATTTTGCTCCTTGCATAGATTTAGTGGTTCAAACCTATCCAGAGTTCACGCAAGTCAATACCAACCAAACTTTTAATTGGATTGTAGATATTAGTAATAGTACAACAAGTGCTAATGCCACAGATGTTCTTTTTGAAAATACCGTTAATTCTGCATTTACTATTGCTGGCACTCCAGTATGTGCTGTAACTTCTGGGAATGCCTCTTGTATCACCAATTTTGATGTGACTGGTAATTTTATTACTGGAATAATTCCTACCATGGAAGCTGGCTCAACTGTAACTATAACCATACCAGTAACTGCGCCAAATAATGGAGGAGCATTTAACAATATTGCAGAAGCGATTCCGAGCGCAGCAGATAATGAAGAGTTAACTCCTGAAACCAATATTTCTATCAATAGTGTCCAAGTTATTGCTCCTGAATTGCAAAAGTCATTTATACCAGATACTATTATTGAAGGTGGTGAAAGTGTATTATCATTTACTGTTTTTAATATTGCATCTAACCCTACTCAAACCAATATCTCATTTACGGATAATTTACCTGCAGGCATTACGCTTTCAGGAATACCAGAATGGACAGTTGCAAATGGATGTATTGCAACATTTATTGAAGATGTTGGAGACACTTTTGTGGGTATTAATAATCTAGTATTTCCTAATGGAGTAGAGAGTTGTACGTTTTCGGTTATGGTAACCTCAAATGAAGTTGGTACTTATCTTAATAATTTTGAAAACTTTTCAAACAACAATAATATAGATACTTCGCAAGCAAGTGCAACACTAAATGTTATTGTAGATACTTCTGATGTAGATATTGAAGTCCTTAAATCAGTGGTTCCGACCGAAGCTGCTTATGGTGAAACTGTAGAATTTACAATTGTAGCAACTAATTTAGGTACTACTGATGCGACATTAATAGAAATTATAGATGCACTACCTCAAGGCTATGATTTTGTATCTGCAACAGTAAGTGCTGGAGTATTTAATGAGAGTACATTTATTTGGGATATACCAATCCTTGCGACTAATAATTCTGAAACATTGGTTTTGGTAACTACTGTTATTTCTTCTAACAATTTAACAAATGTTGCCACTTTAAATAGCGTAAATGAACCAGATAGAGATGCAACCAATGACGAGGATAGCGCAACAGTAGAGGTTTTAAATTGCTTAAATATTCCTGAAGGTATTTCTCCCAACGACGACAGAATAAATGATGTGCTTATTATTCCTTGTATAGAGGATTATCCTGAAAATACGTTAAAAATCTTCAATAGATATGGTGTGCAAATTTATGAAGCATCTAATTATTTGAACACATGGAATGGAAAAGCAAATATGGGATTTCCTAGTATTTCCAAATTATTACCTGTTGGAACTTACTTTTATGTTTTAGATATAAGAGGATTTACCAAACCTTTTGTGGGTTATATTTATCTAAACTATTAACTAGTGTCTAATATACTTAATAATACGCACTAAGTTTAAACAGCAATACAGACCAAATAAAAAATTGCGTTGTTTCGCGTCGATTTAATTAAACCGTCCTTCAACAATCTCAATAAAACGCTCTTCGTACTCTTCTTTACCGTTCCAATTATTATAATCTGGCTTAACCATTTCTAAGATTAATTTTCGAGCTTCGCCTAATGAATGAGAGGTGTTAATTTGAGAAATCACACGATCGTAATCTTCATTCTTACCTTCAAATAAATGTTTAATAAATGCTAATTTATCGTTGAGACCAATTTGTAAACTCTGACCCTTCAACTTATCATTTAAAGATTTTTTCTGTTCTTCTGCCTCACGTTTTTGAGCGTCTTCGATAGGTTCAAACTCAGGCATCTCAGCAAAATCAGAGGTTATGCTTTCAAATTCTACAGTATTTGTTTCTTCCTTTGGTAACATATGCTCTAATAAGGTATCAACCTGTTGTGTTTCTTCTGGCATCTGTGCGACCATATCCTTAATCTTTTCCATCACAGGCTCCATAATACCATCATCTTCAACCTCATCTAAATTGACGTAAGTTTTGTCTTCTACTTCAATATTATCGCTCACTTTATTATTGAAAGCGGTATCTAACATATCAAAAAATGAAGAATTATTACCAATGGTTGGCATATTGTCTTCAAAATTCTCTTGTGCAAATTTTAAAACTGTTAGCTTTTCATATAGTTTTGAAACCTCATCGTGCATTCTATCTACATCTTCTCTGCCTTTTAGTTTTAGAATCCGGTGTGCTATGCTAACTAATTCTGATTCTAATTTCTTTTTCATGAGTTTTACTTTTGATTTTTAATAAATTTGATTGACCTTTATACAAACGAAAAATTACTACGTTTTAGTGCTAAAATTACGAAATGTTTCTTGAAAATACGGTAAATCAGAAAGAACAATTTGGGTGGATAGAAGTTATTTGTGGATCAATGTTCTCTGGTAAAACCGAAGAATTGATTCGCAGATTAAAACGCGCGCAATTTGCAAGACAGAAGGTTGAAATCTTTAAACCTGCTGTAGATATTCGATATGATGACGAAATGGTGGTATCTCACGACTCTAATGAAATCCGCTCTACTCCAGTGCCTGCTGCTGCAAATATTCCAATATTAGCAGATGGCTGTGATGTGGTTGGTATTGACGAAGCACAATTTTTCGATGATGAGATTGTACGCGTGTGTAATGATTTAGCCAATAAAGGCATTCGTGTTATTGTTGCTGGATTGGATATGGATTTTAAAGGAAATCCTTTTGGACCAATGCCATATCTTATGGCTACGGCGGAATACGTTACTAAAGTACATGCTATTTGTACAAAAACAGGGAATTTAGCACAATACAGTTACAGAAAAGCAAAAAGTGACGACTTGGTTTTACTTGGCGAAGTTGACGAATATGAGCCTTTAAGCAGAGCTGCCTATTATAAAAGCATGCTGCGAGATAAAGTAAGGCAAATGAAAGTGAATGATGCCGAGGAAATCAATTCTAAAGAAAAAAAATCAGATGCCTAAAGCGCAAGAAACAGTTCTCGAAATTGATTTAGGTGCTTTAACACATAACTTCAATTATTTAAAATCCAAATTAAAGCCGAAAACTAAATTTTTAGCTGTTGTTAAGGCTTTTGCATACGGAAGTGATTCTATAGAAGTCGCTAAACATCTCCAAAAATTAAAGGTCGATTATTTTGCAGTAGCTTATGCTAAAGAAGGTGTAGTTTTAAGAGATGCTGGCATTACAACTCCTATTCTTGTTCTGCACCCTCAACCCATAAATTTTGAAACCATTATTGAAAAGTGTTTAGAACCAAGCATCTACAATGCTAAAGTTTTAAATGAATTTATAGCTGTTGCAGAAGAACAATCTCAGAGCAATTATCCTGTCCATATTAAGTTTAATACAGGATTAAATAGATTAGGTTTTTGGGAAAATGATGTAGATTATATAGTGTCTAAATTAAAAAACACAGAAACCATAATTGTTAAATCTATTTTTTCTCATTTAGCAGCAAGTGAAGATGCTAAGGAAGTAGATTTTACACATCAGCAAATTGAAACTTTTAAATCAATTGCAGTAGATGTTAAACGCAATTTAGGCTATAAACCTTGGTTACACTTATGCAATACTTCTGGTGTTATTAATTATCCTAAAGCACATTTAGATATGGTACGCTGTGGTATTGGCCTTTATGGTTTTGGTAATTCTGCAAAAGAAGATAAAAATCTAAAGCCTATTGCAAGTTTAAAGTCGGTAATTTCTCAAATTCATAAGATTGAAAAAGGTGAAACTGTTGGTTACAACAGAGCATACAAATCTAGAGGTTACGAAAAAACAGCAACAATTCCTATAGGTCACGCTGATGGCATTAACCGTATTTACGGTAATGAAAAAGGTTTTGTGATTATTAATGGGGAAAAAGCCTCAATTCTAGGAAATGTTTGCATGGATATGATAATGGTTAACATTACTAATATTGACTGTAAAGAAGGTGATGAGGTAATAATATTTAATTCTGCCAATAAAGCCAGTGATTTAGCTGAATCAGCTAATACTATTTCTTACGAAATTTTAACTTCTATATCACAACGTGTAAAACGTCTGTTCGTATCCTAAAACTTTTTTTCTAAAATAATGTGACATTTTTAATTAACTTAGTGTCTTACTAACATATTACTAACTATCTAACACTTTAAACGATGTTAAAAGAATTTAAGAATTTTATTATGACAGGCAACGTGATTGATTTCGCTGTTGCAGTAATTATGGCAGGTGCTTTAGGCGCAGTTATTAACGGATTTGTATCTAATATTGCAATGCCATTTATTGGTTATTTTGCTGGCGGAATGAATTTCGAAGACATGCACTATGCTATGGACGGAACAGAATACGCTTCGTTAGCGGCTGCTAAAGAGGCTGGAGCAGCAGTTATTGCTTACGGATCTTGGATTAACACAATTATCAATTTATTAATTGTTGGATTAGTAATGTTTATAATTGTAAAAGCATACAACAAAACTAAAAAACCAGCTGAAGAGGCTGCGCCAGCAGGACCTTCTGAAGTTGATTTATTAACAGAAATTAGAGATGCTCTAAAAAAATAAGACGTTTAGCGACACCGCTACACTATATTTTTAATCACTAAACCCAGATCATTATGATCTGGGTTTTCTTTTTTTCAATACTGTTTTGCGAAGCTCACAATTTTACCCCTTAATTTTTATGACATTTTTATGCTCTAATAGCCCTATTTATATTGGGAATATCCTAATTTTGCCAGTCAAAATGATTTCAAAATGAAAGTAGCAATTGTAGGTGCAACAGGATTAGTAGGAAATGTAATGCTTAAAGTATTAGAAGAGCGTAATTTTCCTTTTGACGAATTATTATTGGTCGCTTCAGAACGCTCTGTAGGTAAAAAGATTAAGTTTAGAGGAGATGATATAGAAGTTATTAGTATTCCTACTGCAATTGAAAAACGCCCAGATATCGCTTTATTTTCGGCTGGAGGTGGCACGTCATTAGAATGGGCACCTAAATTTGCAGAAGTTGGTACAACAGTAATTGACAATTCTTCTGCATGGAGAATGGATTTATCTAAAAAACTTGTCGTTCCAGAAATTAACGCAAATGAATTATCTAAAGATGATAAGATTATTGCCAACCCAAACTGTTCTACCATACAAATGGTAATGGCATTAGCACCATTGCACAATCAATATAAAATAAAACGTATTGTAGTTTCTACATATCAATCTGTATCTGGTACAGGCATTAAAGCAGTAGAACAGATGGAAAATGAAATGGTAGGCAAAAAAGGTGAAATGGCGTATCCTTATCCTATTCATAAAAATGCAATTCCACATTGCGATGTTTTTGAAGACAATGGTTATACCAAAGAAGAGATGAAATTGGTGCGAGAAACTCAAAAAATCCTTGATGACAAAACAATAGCTGTTACAGCTACTGCCGTTAGAATTCCTACAGCTGGTGGACATAGCGAAGCAATAAATGTTGAGTTTGAAAATGATTTTAATATCAACGACGTAAGACAATTGCTAAACGAAACGGATGGAGTTACTGTACAAGATAATTTAGATGTAAACGTTTACCCAATGCCAATGTATGCTAACGGAAAAGATGATGTTTTTGTTGGTAGAATAAGACGAGATGGATCTCAACCGAATACGTTGAATCTATGGGTTGTAAGCGATAATCTTAGAAAAGGAGCTGCAACTAACACTGTGCAAATAGCAGAATACTTAGTTAAAAATGATTTAGTATAATTTATATTTAAGAATTTGATTTTCGTCGGTTTATCTAAATTTTATTTTTTAAATTTAGCATAGATCTATATCAAAAGTCTTAAACATGAAAAAATTTCTTCTAATTACTGCAGTACTGAGTATTTTTGTTTCTTGTAAAAATGAAACTAAAGCAGTGAAAATCATTACCGTAAACTATCCTGAAACTCAAAAAGTTGATACTGTTGACACCTATTTTGGTGAATCTGTTGCTGACCCATACCGTTGGTTAGAAAATGATCGCAGTAAAGAAACTGAAGCTTGGGTAAAATCTCAAAATGAAGCAACTTTTGGCTATTTAGACAATATCCCATACAGAGAAGAATTAAAAGAACGTCTTACTAAACTTTGGAATTATGAAAAAATAGGATCACCTTTTAAAGAGGGAGATTACACGTACTTCTACAAAAATGATGGTCTACAAAATCAATATGTTATCTACAGGTATAAAACTGACGCAGATCCCAAAACGGCAGAAGTTTTCTTAGATCCTAATACATTTAAAGAAGATGGTACCATTTCTTTAGGTGGTACAAGCTTCTCTAAAAATGGTAAAGTTTTAGCTTATGCTATTTCTGAAGGTGGAAGTGATTGGAGAAAAATACTAGTCATGAATACTGAAACTAAAGAAATCATAGAAGATACTTTAGTTGATATTAAATTTAGTGGTATGTCTTGGTTTAAGAACGAAGGATTCTACTATTCTAGTTACGATAAGCCAGAGGGAAGTGAACTGTCCGCTAAAACAGATCAACACAAAGTATATTATCATAAATTAGGCACAAAACAATCAGAAGATCAACTTATTTATGGTGGAACTCCTCAAGAAAAACACCGCTATATTTATGGAGGAGTTACCGAAGACGATCGTTTTTTAGTGATTACACCAAGGGTTTCAACATCTGGTAATAAATTATACATTAAGGACTTAACAGTTCCTAATGCACCATTAGTGGAGATTTTAGGGCACACGGATTCAGATTCAAATATTATAGAAAATGTAGGTTCTAAACTCTACATTATGACCAACCTAAATGCACCTAATCAAAGAGTAGTTACTGTTGATGCTTCTAACCCAACTCCTGAAAATTGGAAAGATTTTATTCCAGAAACAGAAAACGTTCTCAGTCCATCAACTGCTGGAGGTTACTTTTTTGCGAATTATATGGTAGATGCTGTTTCAAAAGTTTTACAATATGATTATGATGGTAAATTAGTAAGAGAAGTAGAGTTGCCAGGTGTAGGAAGTGCAAATGGGTTTGGTGCGAAAAAAGAAGAAAAAGAATTATACTATTCATTTACAAATTATGTAACACCAGGAAGTATCTACAAATACGATATTGAAAAAGGAAACTCTGAGTTATATCGCAAACCGAGTATAGATTTTAACCCTGAAGATTATGAAAGTCAACAGGTATTTTACACATCTAAAGATGGAACTAAAGTACCTATGATTATTACGCACAAAAAAGGCTTAAAACTTAATGGTAAAAACCCTACTATTCTTTACGGTTATGGAGGCTTTAATATTCCTTTAACCCCAAGTTTTAGTATTGCTAATGCGGTTTGGATGGAGCAAGGAGGTATCTATGCTGTAGCAAATCTTAGAGGTGGCGGTGAATACGGAAAAGCATGGCACGATGCTGGTACAAAAATGAAAAAACAAAATGTATTTGACGACTTTATTGCTGCAGGCGAATATCTTATTGAAAATAAATATACCTCATCAGATTATCTAGCAATAAGAGGTGGTTCTAACGGTGGATTACTTGTAGGTGCTACAATGACGCAAAGACCAGATTTAGTAAAAGTCGCGTTACCTGCTGTTGGTGTTTTGGACATGTTACGTTACCATACGTTTACAGCTGGTGCTGGCTGGGCATATGATTATGGAACTGCTCAAGACAGTAAAGAGATGTTTGAATATTTAAAAGGTTACTCACCAGTGCATAATGTAAAAGAAGGTGTTGAATATCCTGCAACTATGGTAACTACAGGAGACCACGATGACAGAGTTGTACCTGCTCATAGTTTTAAATTTGCAGCAGAATTACAAAGTAAACAAGCTGGTAATAATCCTACTTTAATCAGAATAGAAACAGATGCTGGCCATGGAGCTGGTACTCCTGTAAGTAAAACCATTGAGCAGTATGCTGATATTTTTGGATTTACACTTTACAATATGGGATTTGATGTATTACCAAGTAAAACCAAAGAAAAAGTGAAAGGATAATATCTGAAATTTTTTTTTAGACTATCGCAAGACTAATGCTTTTTAGTATATAGCTGATTTAGGTGCATTTAATTCGGGTTTTATCTATAAAAAATAGCGATATCATTAAAAATTATTAGCTTTAGCTCTAATTTTTTACTAAATAGTAGGGTTTTTAGGCTTTAAGCTGTCTTATCTAGACTAGTACAATTACGCATGAAAAAAAATTACTTTCTCTTATTAATTATGGTCTTGTCTGTTCTTGCGTGTGGTACGGATGATAGTTTAACTCCTTTAAATATAGAAACTACTACAGATACAGTAACCATCGCTCAAAATTCAGAGATTGAAATTTTTATTTTCTCAAATGATTCAAATATTCCTTTAAGAGGCTCATTAACTCATAGTATTCCCACAAAAGGCAGTGCTATTATTGTAGATTTAAACAATACTCCTAATAACCCAAGTGATGATACAATGCATTACTCAGCATACCCAAATGAAGTAGGTATTGATAGTTTTCAATATACTATTTGTAACGCATCTGGAGATTGTAAAACAGAGACTATAACTATAAACATTATAAGCAATTCTACTGTTGTTTTCAATTTAGAAAGCATGCCATATCAGGCACTTTCAGAATACCAATTATTTGAAGGAGAATTGAAAAATCTTGAACCAGGGTTTGGCGTTACACCTTATACTTTAAGCTCAACTTTATTTACAGATTACGCTAAGAAAAAGCGCTTCATTTGGATGCCTAACAATTCCAAAGCGAATTATATCAGCGATGATGTACCACTTAATTTTCCTGTTGGTAGCATTTTAATTAAAAATTTTTATTACGATAATGTATTGCCAAATAATGAAACCAAACTTATCGAAACAAGATTAATGATTAGAAAAAATGAAGGTTGGGTTTTTGCAAATTATGTATGGAATTCTGAGCAAACTGAAGCTACACTAAATATGGATGGCAGTTTTGTAGATATTCAATGGCAAGATGATAATGAAGTAAAGTCACTCGAATACCGAATTCCTGCTGGTCCAGAATGCCATACTTGCCATAAAGTTATGGAGGAGTCTAAACCAATAGGTCCTAAACCAAGAAACTTAAACATAATTTACAACTATAATAATGGTGCTGAAAATCAATTAGAAAAACTTATTGAATTGGGCTATTTAGAAAATTCATTACCAACTAACATCAGTATCTTACCAAATTATAATGACACAAATGAAAGTCTCGACCAAAGAGCTAGAGCTTATTTAGACATTAATTGTGCACACTGCCATTCTGAAGAAACACATTGTGCTTATCGTCCTATGCGTTTTGGTTTCACAGAAACTCAAAATTATTCTAATATTGGAGTTTGTGTTGATGCAGATACTGACTTAGGGTTTGATTTAGGTCATATTGTAGAACCAGGTGATGCAAGAAATTCTGTATTACACTTTAGATTAAACTCTACAGAACCATCTAACAGAATGCCTTTATTAGGGCGTACAACAATACATGCTGAAGGCATAGAACTCATTGAAAATTGGATAAACTCTATTACTAACGACTGTAACTAAATAAAAAAATATGAAAAAATCATTACTCCTAACAATTCTTTTAATCTTGACAGCTTTCAGTTTGGAAGCGCAAGTGTTAAATCAGGCTGCAAACTGGCCTAATGAAAATTGGACACTTTCTGGTAGTTACGACGCAACTTATCTTTATGAAAATCCCATCGCAATTGGAGGTTCTGCATCTTTTTCTTTTGATGAAGATGATGCCGGAAGTTCTTCAATTAATAATGTAGCTGCTGAGTCTCCTATAATTGACCTTACAGCTGCATATAATGCTGGTGAAACTGAAATCATTGTTTCTTTTGAATATGTACTTAGAATTTTTCAAACGGAAACATTAAGATTACAATATTGGGATGAAGATAGTACGTCTTGGATAAATTGGGGAAGCGCACTGTTAGAAAACTCTAATGTAGGTACTAATTTCTGTAATGACACACCAAGCACTTATGCGAGCGATGCATTAGTGATTTCATCTTTTTCCTCTAATCAATTACAAAACTTTCAATATCGTATTTCTTATGATGATAATGGTTCTTTTGGTTGGGGTTTTTGTGCAAATGCGGTTAATATAGTGTCTACATTACCACCTGCATGTCCTAGTGTTAATTCGGTTATGGTAAGTGGAATTAACGCTACAAGTGCTAATGTCAATTGGGTTGCTGGTAGTGATGAAATCTCTTGGGAGGTTGCGGTAAGATTAGATACTGAAGCCATTCCAACATCCGGGACTTCAACATCAAACAATTCTTTTAACTTAACAAGTTTATCCCCAGAAACTGATTACGTGGTATATGTAAGAGCAGATTGTATTGCAGATGGTTATAGCAATTGGGAAAGCCAAAGTTTTACAACCGGAATTGATACTTCAGGTTATCCTGTAACTTTCACTGCAAATCCTATTAGTACAAGCGGAAGCTATGACATTGCTCTTGTCGATTTAAATGGAGATTTTTTGGATGATGTTGTATCGGTGAGTTCAAGTAATATAAATGTGCATTATCAACTTTCATCTGGTGGGTTTAATATGGTTAACATATCTACAACAAGTGCAGACAATTCGCCTAGTTGGAGTTTAGCTGCTGGTGATTTTGATGGCAATGGTTATAACGATCTTTTATATGGAGGTGGTTCTGGTGTTACATTTATGAAAGCAAATAATACTGGTACAGCATATACTGAAATATCAGGCTCGGATTATGTTTTTTCGCAGCGCTCTAATTTTGTAGACATTAATAACGATGGTCATTTAGACGCCTTTGTTTGTCACGATGTTCAAGCCAATGTATACTTTATTAACGACGGTTCGGGTAACTTAACATTTTACCAAGGTGAGAGTGCTGGCGTTGTGGAAAATGGTTTAGGTCTTACACCAGGAGGTGGAAATTATGGTACTGTATGGATAGATTTTGATAATGATCGAGATATGGACCTTTTCATTGCAAAATGTAGAGGAGGTTCTACAACAATTAGTACTAACGAACTTTGGCGAAATGATGGTAATGGTGTATTTATAAATGTTGCTGACAGCAATGGTTGGTACAACACTAATTATCCTACTGTTGGTCATAATAACTCTTCAAATTTGGGAGATAATGTACAAACATGGTCTTCTGCGTGGGCAGATTTTGATAATGATGGTGATATGGATGTTTATGTTGGTGCAAGTAGTACTACTAATGGCGATTCTAAACTAATGCAAAATAATGGTGATGGAACTTTTACGGATGTAACTTCCGGATCTGGAGTATTGGCAGCTAATTTAGGTATTGAAAACGCTCCTGCCGATTTTGATAATGATGGTTACGTTGATATACTTTCTAATGGAGATATTTTATTTAATAATGGAGATTTCACGTTTACAAATTACTCGTCTAATATGCCACCAACCGGAGCTATAGGTGATACCAATAATGATGGCTTCTTAGACATTTTTAGAAGTGGTAATATCTATTTAAACAATACAAATGCTAACAATTGGGTGAAAATAAATACAGTAGGAACAGCCAGTAATATTAATGGAATTGGTGCGAGAGTTGAAATTGAAACACCAAGTGGAACACAAATAAGAGACGTACGAAGCGGAGAAGGATTTGAATTTATGAGTTCTCTAAATATACATTTTGGTTTAGGCACAGACACAACAATAAATAGTATTACAATTTATTGGCCATCTGGTATTGTAGATTATATTGCAAACCCTGTAATAAATGCAACACATAACATTGTAGAAGGTTCTGCATTAAGTGTTATTGACGAGGCCTTAAGCGATGTGTCTATTTATCCTAATCCTGTTGATGATGAACTTACAATTAAAACATCTGCAGATATCTTTGATAAAATTGCGACTGTATTTGATATTAATGGAAAACGCCTTAGCAGTACTAAGTTAAAAACAAACACTTTAAATGTTTCTAATTTAGCTAGTGGAGTTTACTTTTTAAGATTAGAATCTGAAGGAAAAATTATAAAACGAAAATTTATAAAGAAATAGATTTTCGGAACTAAATATTGAAAACCGTTTGAGAAATCAAGCGGTTTTTTTATGGTATTTTTGCTTATGCTAAAGGTTGAAAACATTTCATTTGCTTACACTAAATCTAAAGTTTTAGATTCAATTAATTTCTCTATAAAAAAAGGTGATAACCTTGCTATTATCGGAGAAAGTGGCTCAGGAAAAAGTACGCTTCTCAAACTAATTTATGGTGAATATGATTTAGAAAAAGGGCATATTTATTGGAATGACAACAAAGTCCTTGGTCCTAAATATAATCTTGTTGTTGGTTACGATTTTATAAAAAATGTAACTCAAGAATTCGATTTGATGCCTTTTATTACGGTAGAAGAAAACATAGGTAAATTTCTTTCTAATTTCTTTCCTGAAGAAAAACAAAAACGTACCACTGAACTTATAAAAGTTGTTGAACTCGAAGCTTTTGCCAAAAATAAAGTTAAGAATCTGAGCGGTGGACAAAAACAGCGTGTAGCCATTGCCAGAGCTTTGGCTAAAGAACCTGAAATTCTCTTATTAGACGAGCCTTTTAGTCATATCGATAATTTCAAAAAACAATCCTTAAGACGTAGCATTTTTAATTATCTTAAAGGAAAAAATATTACATGTATTGTTGCTACTCACGATAAAAATGATGTGCTAGGTTTTGCTGACGAAATGATAGTACTTCACGATTCAAAAATAATTGCAAAAGACACTCCACAGCAGCTTTACAATAATCCGAAACTGCCTTTAATTGCCTCTTTTTTTGGAGAATTTAATGTCATTGAACCTTTTGGAATTATCTATGCGCATCAACTTAAAATTGTAGAGCATTCAGAGTTTAAAGCAGTTGTAAAATCGTCTTATTTTAATGGAAATTCTTGGTTGATTGAGGCAGAATATAATTCTAATACTGTTTTTATTGAGCATGATATTGCACTAAACAATGCTAGTCATATTTATTTTAAAATTAAAAACAATTAGCGATCGAACTTCTTTAATATAGCTGGTAAATAAAAAATGTCCGTAATTAAAGCAATCGCTACAGTTACGGCACAAAGTAACCCAAAATCTCTAACTGATGGTGTTGCGCTAGAGGCAATAATTAAAAATCCCGCAACCAAAGCAATAGTAGTAGAAAACAATGCGCTGCCTGTATAAGTCATTGCATTATTCATTCTCGTTTCAGGTGAACCCGTTACCGTTTTACTACGTCTATATTTATAAACCAAATGTATGGTATCGTCCATGGCAATACCCAACATTATTGGTGTAATCATTGCTGTAGTAACATCTAAAGGAATATCCAGTAAACTCATAAGAATAGCTAAAATGGCTAATGGAATTATGTTAGGAATTAAAACCAAAATTGTGGTTGTTAAACGTTTAATAAATATTAAAAGACATAGAAACGCCACAAAAAAAGCCGCAAAGAACGATTTAAATTGGGTTTCGAGTATAAAGTTATTCAATTGAGCAAAGACTACTGCAAATCCATTTATTTTAAGCTTATAGGCTGTCGTATTAAATGTTGAATTAAAATCCTGTTGAATGTCTTCTATCAATTGTTCTAATTGAGAAGTTTTAATTTCTTTAAAACCAATTGTAATTCCTGCTGAAGTAAAATCGTCTGAAAACAGTTTAAAAAAACTATTGTCCTTATTATCTACAGCGGACAATATGTTTTTAATCTTGTCTTCTGTGACATTACTTTGAAATAGTACGGGAGAACGTTTTTCTAAAAACGATTTTATGTTAACAACAGAAACTGGTGTGTTTATTAATGGGTTTTCTTCAAGTTTATCCTGAAAGCGTTCTAATTGTTTCATGGCTTCAGAATTCAGTATTTTTTCACCATTAATAGCCGAAATATTTAACTGCATTCTAGAACTTCCATTGAGCTGACTTTCTACAATACGCAGATCTTGTTTTGCTTTTCCTTCTGCTAATAAATCTAAAGAGTTTGTATCAATTTTTACTTGAAAAACAGCGTACATTCCGTACAATAAGACTAAGGTAAATATAACAATTATTGATGTTTTGTATTGAGACGTAAAATAGTTTAACCATGTAATAAATTGACTCTGACTTACTTTTTTAAAACTTAATAACGGCTTTGCTACTTCAAAATTAAAAGTCATAAAACTAAAACCGATAATGGTAATAACATAGACTAAAACAAAACTTAATAATAATCCCACACAGGTAAAAATTCCCATGTTTTTAAAAGCAGGTAAAGGTGATAAATACAACGCAAAGTACCCTACAAAAGTAGTTAGTGTTGTATAAAAGCAAGGCGTGAAACTCTTGCGAATTGCTAATGCTAGGAGTTCAACTTTAGATTTCGTTTTATTAATAATTCCTTCTTTATGGTAAATATTAATAATATGAACAGCATCGCTTACGCTATAAACCATTAGAATTGTAGGAATTAGCATAGAAATCATATTCAGGGCAAATCCTAATGACGTTATAATACCAAATAATAAACCAACAGGAACAGCAACAGATAATAGAGAAACAATAAGATAGCGCTTGCTTGGCAATAAAAAAAGTAGCATTAACGAGATAACCAAAACCGTTAATACACTAAAAATTAAGCTCTCTTTATAAATCCCTTTGCTGTAAGCTTCATTTAAAACTGGTGGGCCTGTTAAATGATAAACCGGAAATTGTTTTTCTATAATCGTTGTTATTTCTCCTGCAATATCTTTTCGCTTGGTTTCAATTGTAGGAGTTGAGTTAAGCTGAATATAGAAAAACAAATTTTTGTAATCCTTAGAAACAAGCTGCGAAGTGATACTTGGTAGTTTTGAAAATAGACTTTTTAAGCCTTTTTCACTACGCTTAGGATTAAATAAATCGCCAAAATTAATTTTAGAGTTTGCATAAATAGGGTACTTGGCTTTTGCTAAACTGAAGCTAGTTTTAACATACGATAATGTATCTATTACACTGTGTAATGCTCGTAATTGACCTACTTCTAACTCACCAATTGCGTTTGCCACAGGAAGCATCGCAACAAATATTTCATCTGAACCGAATTTTTCTTGAAAATCTATGTATGCTTTGTAACTTGGGTCATCTTCTAAAAACCAAATAGAAAGGGAATTGTCAACACTTAGTTTTTGAATTGTTTGTTGTGCTGAAACAGCCATTAAGATCAATAAAACTGCAATAATTGCAACCCTAAATTTAATAATGATTTTTATGATATTTTCTATCCTCTTCATTAAAGTATGAACTGCAATTTTTACACAATTTTAGTAATCGCAAAGGTACTGCTTCTAAATTGAATTTGCTCGCCAACCATTTTAGATAATAAAAGCTGAGCAATTGGTGTAGATGGTGAAATGGCATAAAATTTCCTAACATCTACGATTATTTCGCCAGCACTAATACCAATAAAATAGTTAAGATTAGTTGTATAAACTATACTACCTAATGCCACTTTTTGGTGTACTGTATCTGAATCTATTTTTTGAAGAATTTCTTGTAATTTTTGAATTTCTGATAATTGATTTCCTGCCTTTTCTCGTTCTAATTGTAACATGGCTCTACCAGTTTCATGTTTATCACCAGCGCTACTTTTAGTCTCTGATTGTAAAGAATTCTGAATGTCTTTAATTGTATTTTGAATCACTTCTAAACGATTGTTTAGAAAATCTTGACATTTGTTATAGAGTTGTTTTTTAATCATGTTTATAAAAAAGTAGATTCTAGACTTATCAATAATGGCAAATTTATACTATTAAATCTGCTAATTCTTTACCAACTAAGCTTCCTATTGCAACTCCCATTCCACCTAGTCGCACACCACAATATACATTATTACTAAGTTGTTTTACAATAGCTTTTTTCTGTTTACCAACTCCCATAATTCCACTCCATCGATGATCAATTTCAAAACTAGTGTTAGGTAAAATTATTGTTTTTAAAAAGTCTTCAAGTTTATTTTGTATGATTTCTGTTTCCCCTAAAGTCGAAGTTTCTTCAGTTTTAAAATCCAAGTTTCTCCCACCACCAAATAGAATTCGGTTATCAATATTTCTAAAATAATAATACCCTTTCTCTAAATGAAATGTTCCTTTAATATGTAAATCTTTAATTGGTTTGGTGATTAAAACTTGTGCTCTGGCAGGTTGAACCTTAGCTATATTTAAATGTTTTGCAAACCCATTAGTGGCAATTAAAAGCTTCTTTGTTGAAAATTCAAACTGATTGGATTTTATTTTTACGGAATTAGTATCTTCAGAAAACGACATAACATTAGTATTATTCAATATTTTAATTCCTAACGCTTGTACTTTGCTTAATAATGCTTCCATCATTTTGCCAGTATCTAATTGCCCTTCAAACTTATTGAAACCATATTTAGGTTTTATACAACTGAATTTAAATTTGTTTTCTACAAATGAAAACACTTCATCATTAAAAATGGGCTTCAGCATCTCATTAACTTCAGGTTGTTTTTGAATACACGACTCATATAATTTAGTGTCAGAATTTATAAACAATTCATAACCTCCTAGATTTCGATAATCAATAACTTTATCTCCCAGATTTTTTCTTAACAGTTGTAATCCAATTATACGCTTTTTAATAAGTTCTAAAACCTCTTCTTTAGTATGTTGTTGAAGATCTTCAATAATCTCACTTAGACTTCCAAAACAAGCGAAACCAGCATTCTTTGTACTTGCACCTTGCGGCAATATTCCTTTTTCGAGAACTATAATTTTAGCCTTAGGAAAACGATTATGCAATTGTAATGCACAATTAAGACCTACAATACCACTGCCAATGACAGCGAAATCTACGTTAGATAACCATGTTTTTATTTCCCAATACGATAATTTCATAGCATAAAAAAAGCTCCTAAAGTTAGGAGCTTTTTTATATATAATTCATTGTTTAGTCAACAATAATTTTCTTAGTCACTTTTTGCGTGCCATCTGCTATAGTTAATAAGTAAACACCTGATTGTGCATTATTAAGTCTTATAACTTCTTCAAATCGACTTACATTACTGTAAATATTAGAATATATCACTCTTCCTCTTATATCATAAACTTCAATTGATATGTCTTCTCCAGAAGTAGGATTAAAACCAATATTAAATTCACCATTGTTTGGATTTGGATAAACGCTTAAGTTTTCTAATTCGTTTTCAGTTACTGATAATCCAGAATCAACACAAAGCTCTAATGACCAACTATTAACTACACCTGTATCCCCATCGTAAAAATCTACAAAAACAAGATTCCAGATACCATTTATGTCTTCACCATCAAAAGCGCTTAATGGATTTGCAGGAGCATAATCGCCTGTAGTTGGCGATCCACACACAATTGTTGGATTACCATCTTCTAATGTTACATCTATATTACCGAATCGTGCAGTATTACAAGTTCTAAACCAAATATTTACAAAAGTACCACTTGGTGCTTGTAATTGCATAATTAAATCACCTATATAACTATGAGTTACATCTACATTAACCTTTAGATTACCTGCAATTATAGCATTATCTCCAACGGTAACAGGTACAAAAACAGCTGTACCTTGTTGGTTTACTCCTGCACCATCTGGTATTGCTACACTTATAGGTCCTGTAGAATAAGGAGTACACACTATGGTTACTCCAATTGCAATATCTTCAGTGTTTAAATTAAAAAATATTCCATTTGCTGCTTCAACCATTATTCTACAGCTAGAAGATGCAACATTTGGAACAGTAATATCGTGTGAACCATCATTTGCAACGTTAGATGCTAAAACTGTATCGTAATTAATACCATCCGTAGCTAATAATATATTAACATTGGCTTCATTAACTCCATTCCCAGTAGTTCCTGCCACATTCCAAGTAATCGTTTGGGTTGTTCCAACATCCCAAGATTGTCCATCAACATTTTGTGAAGTCACTGTAAATGGACCTGCAGCTGTTGTAACTGTCGCAGTCATTCCATCTACATCAGTCTGTCCTCCAGTAGCTTCATTATCTCTTACTGTTAATCTAAAATTAATAGCTCTGTTAACGTTTGCAAGTTTTTCCCAATCTGTAGAAGTACCTCCATTACCCAACAGATCTGAAAGTCTTGGCACATATCTAATAGGATTATCTGTACCTTCAAAAGATCTTACTAATGGGCCTGTAGTTGATGATTCTGTAGGCATTCCAGCAACACCTAAATCATACTGTTCCCAAGTGTATGTTAACGAAGCTATTCCATCTGGATCTGTTGAAGCACTTCCATCTAACTTATATGGAGTCCCTTGTGGAATTGTATAGTTTGCTCCAGCTTCTGCTAAAGGCTCATTATTACCTGTTGCAGATGAATTAACAGGGCAAACAAAAGAACTTGTTATATGATCCCATATTAATTGTAAGCTTTTTTGATGGAAATAAGCGTCACTATTATTTTGAACATTATTTGTTCCACAAATTCCCGCATATGCCATTATTGTGCTACCACTTCCTGGTTCATAGGCTGAAGAACCTGTTCTGTTACCTCCAGAACAACTACCCTGATTCCCATTAAACGTATGAGTTGATCCAAATTGATGACCTAATTCATGAGCTACAAAATCTACATCATATGCATCACCTGTAGGTTGAGAAGACCCAGTAATTCCTCTGGCTTTATTTCCATTATTACAAGATGAACCTAAGGCTGCTAAACCACCACCTCCAGTACTAAATGTGTGCCCAATATCGTAATTAGCAGTACCTATTGCGGCGTCTATCACACTTTGACTTTCATTTATTAATGCTCCTGCATTATTATTTGTAAACGGATCGGTTGCACCATCGGTGTAAATAAGACTGGCATTATTAGCTACCATTGTCATTGTAATAGATAGTTCTCTTTCGTAAATACCATTTACTCTGGTCATTGTAGCAACCATACCTGCCATTGCGCCAGCTACTGTTCCTCCATGAAATGCAGCATATTCTCCTGTACATGCTATTGCTATTCGATAATCTCTTAAAGTACCATCATCTGCATTTCTTGCCATAGTAATGTCTTCAAAAGATCTGTTCTGAAATATTGGGTCGTCTATTACACCACACTCAAAATCGAAATTTCTAGCATTTAAATCTGCTCTAGAATATGCGGTATAAATGTTACCTTCGACTGAAAAAGGATCAATAAATTGAGTACCTTTTGAAGATCCTAAAACCATTGCATGTAGGCCTTTAGGCGTTATACTAAACCTTATGATTTCTGTAGGATTGTCTATTCCTTGACCAGCGTATGTTCTCATGTTTAAAAACTGAGCTAGAAGCTCTGGTTCCATAATAGATGCCTCAAATACTCTGTATCTATTTAATTCCCCTTCAGAATTTGGAAAGGACATTACAGTATTTCCAATATTTTCACGGTTTCCAACATTTTGTAATGCACTTTTAATACCTTCAATATCAAGTTGGTAAAATTTTTCCGAAGAAAGACTAATCTTTCTTGGTATTTGTTCTGATTGTTTAGCTTTGGTGTCATTAACACTCGTCCACAATTTGTTAGAATTCTGTGCACCAGCAGATAAAGAGCAAAAAGCAATAACAATTACTACTACTTTTAATAAGTAATTCTGATTCATAGTTTATTTTTTTAGTCCTTAAATTTAGTTTTATTTAACCTTATTGTCAAAAAAAATCCAAGTAGAATCTCAATGCAACAATTATAAGTCTTTAAAAAACGGGAATTGTTTAAAATGATGTATAAAAAAACCCAAGCCAAAAACTTGGGTTAATACATTAATCGTCTTCTGGTTGAATCTCAAAATCTTCCATAAACTTTGTGGTATAATTACCTGCTAAATAATCTGGATGATCCATTAATTGCCTATGAAAAGGAATTGTAGTTTTAATTCCTTCAATAACAAATTCATCTAATGCTCGCTTCATTTTGTTAATTGCCTCTTCTCTTGTTTGAGCAGTTGTAATTAACTTAGCAATCATAGAGTCATAATTTGGAGGAATACTATAACCAGCATACACATGCGTATCTAAACGTATTCCATGACCACCTGGCGCATGAAGTGTTGTTATTTTTCCTGGAGAAGGCCTAAAATCGTTAAAAGGATCTTCAGCATTTATTCTACACTCAATTGAATGTAAATTTGGTGTATAATTTTTACCCGAAATTGGAACGCCTGCAGCAACTAATATTTGTTCTCGTATTAAATCGAAATCTATTACCTGTTCTGTAATTGGATGTTCAACTTGAATACGTGTATTCATTTCCATGAAATAGAAATTTCTATGCTTATCAACTAAAAATTCTACTGTTCCGGCTCCTTCATATTTAATGTATTCTGCTGCTTTTACGGCTGCATTACCCATTTTAGTTCTCAATTTATCAGTCATAAACGGAGATGGCACTTCTTCTGTTAATTTTTGGTGTCGTCTCTGTATTGAACAATCTCTCTCTGATAAATGACAGCCTTTTCCACGTGAATCTCCAACAATTTGTATCTCAATATGGCGAGGCTCTTCTATAAGCTTCTCCATATACATATCGTCATTTCCAAAGGCTGCTTTAGATTCTGCTCTTGCTGACTCCCAAGCATTTTGAAGATCTTCTGGTTTCCAAACCGCACGCATTCCTTTTCCACCACCACCTGCTGAAGCCTTAAGCATTACAGGATAACCAGTTTCTTTGGCAATTTTTATGCAGTCCTCAAATGATTCAATGATGCCATCACTTCCTGGAACACAAGGCACTCCAGCTGCTTTCATGGTTGCTTTAGCATTTGCTTTGTCACCCATTCTATCAATCATCTCTTCAGAAGCTCCAATGAATTTAATTCCATGTTCTTCACAGATCTTAGAGAATTTTGCATTCTCAGATAAAAAACCATATCCAGGATGAATTGCATCTGCATTTGTTATCTCCGCTGCTGCAATAATATTAGATATTTTAAGATAAGATTCACTGCTAGGTGCAGGTCCAATACACACTGCTTCATCAGCAAACTTAACATGTAGACTATCTGTATCTGCCGTAGAATAAACCGCAACGGTTTTAATTCCCATCTCCTTACAGGTTCTAATAACACGCAATGCTATTTCTCCTCTATTGGCAATTAGTATTTTTTTAAACATAACTTTTAGGTATTTAAAATTTCAAATTCCAAATTCCAACGTATTGGGATTTTTGTTCTGGAATTTTAAATTTGGTTATGATGGATCGACTAAAAATAATGGTTGATCGAATTCAACAGGTGTAGAGTCATCAACGAGTACTTTTACAATTTTACCAGAAACTTCTGATTCAATTTCATTAAATAACTTCATTGCCTCTATTACACATAGTACATCTCCTTCTTTTATTTGAGTTCCTACCTCAACAAAAACTGGTTTGTCTGGCGAAGGCTTACGATAAAATGTTCCAATAATTGGCGACTTAATCGTAATATATTTTGAATCGTCACTAGTTTCTTTTGGAGCAGCTGGTACTTCTGCAGCAGGAGCAGCAGCTTGAGCAGCTGGTGCTTGTTGCTGAACCATTGGCGCAGCTTGTATTGGTACTTGTTGTACTATTGTGGTATCGCTGTCAGAACCTGTTCTAATGGTAATTTTAACGTCATCCATTTCTAACTTAACCTCACTCGCACCAGATTTGGCTACAAATTTTATTAAGTTCTGAATTTCTTTTAAATCCATAATGTTTAGATTTTTATTAGTTAGTTTTTGTTAGGAATTATAAGCCCATTTAAAATAAATAGAGCCCCAAGTAAATCCGCCACCAAAGGCAGCAAATATAATTTTGTCACCTTTTTTTAGTTGTGACTCATAATCATGCAATAATAAGGGTAATGTGGCAGAAGTAGTGTTGCCATACTTCTGAATATTCATCATTACTTTTTCTTCTTCTAAGTTAATTCTGTTTGCGGTAGCATCAATAATACGTTTATTGGCCTGGTGAGCTGCTAGCCACGATATATCATCATTTGTTAGGTTGTTCCTTTTCAATATTCTTTCAGAAACATCAGCCATATTAAAAACGGCATTTTTAAATACGGTTTTACCATCTTGGAAAACATAATGTTTACCTTCTTTAAATGTATCTTCTGTTATAGGATATGAAGAACCTCCATATGTTGCCTGTAAAAAATTCCTTCCTTCTCCATTACTTCTTAGTAATTCGTCTTGTAGTCCCAAACCGTCTTCGTTTGGCTCAAAAAGTACAGCGCCAGCTCCATCACCAAAAATGATACAAGTCGCTCTGTCTTTATAATTAATAAAAGATGAGTTTTTATCAGCTCCTATTAAAAGGATTTTTTTGTAACGACCAGATTCTATATATGCTGATGCCGTTGACATGCCGTAAAGAAAACTAGAACATGCTGCTTCTAAATCGAATGAAAATGCATTTACTGCTCCTATTTGAGTCGCTGTGTAAGCAGCTGTTGATGCCGCCTTCATATCTGGAGTTGCGGTACACACAATAACCAACTCAATTTCTTTTGGATCTAATCCTTTTTTCTGAATTAAATCTTCTGCCGCTTTAATGGCTAAAAATGATGTGCCTTTTCCTTCTTCTTTAAGAATTCTTCTTTCTTTTATTCCTGTACGAGAAGTAATCCATTCGTCATTGGTATCAACCATTGTTTCTAATACCTTGTTTGATAAAACAAAGTCTGGAACATAGCCTCCTACAGCTGTAATTGCTGCTGTGATTTTACTCATTATTAGGGTTTAGTTAATTAAAAGTATAGAAAATTGGTAAAAATGAACGCTTTTTGTTCAATTTTCATCGTTTTTCGGCAAATAATTATGCAAATTAAGTGGTTTTTGTGCTATTCAGAAAATTATAACAAAAAAAACGCTCACAAGTGAGCGTTTTCTTATATGCGTGCATAATAAAACTTATGCTATATTTTCTTCTTCAACAGAATTGTCAATTAAAACTTGACCTCTGTAGTATAATTTCCCATCGTGCCAATGTGCTCTATGGTATAAATGTGGCTCACCAGTTGTTGGGCAAGTTGCTATTTGAGGTACAGAAGCCTTGTAATGTGTTCTTCTTTTATCTCTTCTTGTTTTAGATATTTTACGCTTTGGATGTGCCATTTTAAATGTTATTTATCCGTTAATAGTTTTTTTAAATTATTCCAACGAGGATCAATTTCCTCTGATGATTTTGTTTTATTTTCCTTAATAGGGCTCAATTCTTCTAATTTTGAAAGTATATCTGATTGCAATGTACCATCTTCAATACCTGGATGAATCCGTTTAGCAGGAACCGCTAGAACTATGAGTTCATATATAAATTGAGCTATATTAATTTCATACTCTCCATGAGGTATTATTAATATATCTTCATTGTCATTATTATACTCATTTCCAAACTTAACAACTAATTTATATTGGTCATCAATATGTTGGTCATATGGTTCATTTGTTAAATCACAATTAATATTTACCGAACCAATAGCCGAAAAATACAACTCTAATAAGGTTGTTTTCTTTTCGAACTTAAGGTCAATTTTTATATTAACCGAGTTAAACTCATCATATTCAAAATCCTGAAAGAACGTATTATCAATTTGATAATCAAAATGATGCTCTCCTACCTTTAATCCTATAAAAGGAATTGTATAAGCCTTTAATGCTTTCATTACGACATTCATTTTGAGCGTGCAAATATATAAATTTTTCCTTATTTATCTGCTAGATATCAACAAATTTTGTTTATAACTATCTAGACTCTTTTTTTAGAGGATTTTTACCATAAAAGTTATAATCCGTTCTATTCCTAAAAATTTTGATTGCTGTGTAGATAGCATGCTTAAAAGAGCTTTCGTCTGCAACACCTTTTCCTGCAATTTCGTATGCGGTTCCGTGATCTGGTGATGTTCTTACTTTATCTAAACCTGCCGTAAAATTAACACCTTGTCCAAAAGCAATTGTTTTAAAAGGAATTAAACCTTGATCGTGATATGATGCAATTATAGCATCAAAAGTTTTATAGTTGTTAGAACCAAAAAAACTGTCTGCTGAATATGGTCCATAAACTAGGTTTCCTTCAGATTTTAATTTTTCTAATGTGGGCTTTAATATGGTATCATCTTCGTTTCCAATAACTCCATTGTCACCAGCATGCGGATTTATAGCTAAAACGGCAACTTTAGGTTTTCTAATACCAAAGTCTTGTTTTAACGATTTTGTTACAGTTGCAATTTTTTCATTTATTAAGTCTTCAGTAATTGTTTCACTTGCATCTTTTAATGGTACATGATCCGTTAAAAGCCCAACGCGTAATTCATTGGACACCATAAACATTAAACTTTTTCCATTTAATGCTTTGGCTAAATAATCTGTATGACCTGGAAAATTAAATTTATCGGATTGTATATTATGTTTGTTAATAGGAGCTGTAACTAATACATCTATAAATCCTTCTTTTAGAGCCTTAGTTGCTGCTTCAAGAGATTTAATAGCATATTCACCTATTTTTTTGTCTGTTTTACCAAACTCAATTTTAACAGGTTCTCTCCAGACATTAACCACATTAACTTTACCATGAACAATTTTTTGTGGAGAATCTATATTAAAAAAATTGATTTTACTGTTAAAATGTGTTTTAAAAAATTGCATGGTCTTGCCAGACGCAAAAATAACAGGAGTATTTAACTCCAACGACCTAGAGTCTTCATAAGTTTTTATAATAATCTCTGGCCCTATTCCATTTAGATCACCAACAGAAATACCAACAACTATATTATCTTCTTTTTTCATGTTTGCTTTATACTATTTTTTTATTAAAATTGGTAATTAGCATGCAATATGTAATTAACTTTGCAACTACAAATTTAACCAAATAAAGCGCAAACTATGTTTACTGGAATAATTGAAAATTTAGGAACAATAAAAAAACTTGTAAATGATGGTGGCAATCTTCATATAAGTGTTGAAGCACCAATTATTGACGAATTAAGAATTGATCAAAGTTTGGCTCATAATGGTGTTTGTTTAACTGTTGTTGATATTAATGAAAACACCTATACTGTTACAGCCATTCTAGAAACACAAAATAAAACTAACCTTGGCATACTGGTGGAAAACGACTTAATAAATCTTGAAAGAGCTATGAAACTTAGCGATCGATTAGATGGTCATATTGTGCAAGGTCATGTTGACCAAACTGCTAAATGCGTTGAAATAATTGAAGAAGATGGAAGTTGGGTTTTTACATTTGAATATGATAATTCCTTTGATAATATTACAATTGAAAAAGGTTCCATTACTGTAAATGGTGTAAGTTTAACTGTTGTTAATTCGAAGTTGAATATGTTTTCTGTAGCTATAATTCCTTATACTTACGACAATACGACTTTTAAAACTATTAAAATTGGAGATTTGGTTAATCTAGAATTTGATGTTATTGGGAAATATGTAAAACGATTAAACGACCTAAGGCTCTAAGCGGTAGGTTTTCTCAATTTATTTACTTTATAGATACCATAAACTAAAGCAACCACAATTAAAGCAACAATATTGCCATCAATTGGAAGACCTGGAGGTGGTGGTGGTATAGGTGGTGGTGGTGTACTTCCTTGTGCCATAGATACGTGACCTACGAAAAAAAATAAGATTGGGGCTAACAAATTTTTATTCATCATTTTATTAAATGAGGTGTAAAAGTAAAAAAAAAACTGAGCTAACAAAATAAAATTGACTAAAAAACATCTTTAAACGGTAATTTTTCTCGACGAAAGGTTGAAAAAGAGATGAAAACAGGGAAGAATCCTACATTTTTAACAAGCATCAGGTGCAAATATAGTGTTAATTTAAACATGCATATACTACTAGCCTTGAAAACTTAAAATAACCGATTAAAATATTTATTTTACTTGAGTGTTTAAAAAAGAAACATAATAGATAGAGGTTGTAACTTGCTTAGACAAAGAATTATAATAATTTGCTTTGAAATGATTAATTATCAGTTGTAGAATACATATTTTCAATTTGATGGTGAATAGAAATTATTTGATTTCCTATTGTATTTATTGATTTTAGGTCTTTGCTCCTTAAATCTATTTCTATTTCAATATTTTTTTTCTTTTCTTCAATTGCAGTAATACTGAGCTTTCCATTTGGAAAAAACACCTCTATACCATTTAAGTCCTCTTGAAGATATAAATCAAATTCCCCACTTATCCAATTTAGGAATTTATTATAAAGATGTTTACTATCAATAGATTCTCATTTAATCCATTGGTGATAAGAGTTATTAAATGAAATATTCATTTCTGTTGTCATTATTATATAAGATGTGCTTTATGATTGGTTTTTTAATCTTAAAATCTTTAATGAATCATTTTTATTCAAAATAATAAAGTGTATCATACCACTAATTACAATCTTTTTTATTGCCTTTGCTTCATTTTTATTAAAGTAACTCGTATCATTAATAAATTGAAAATCATTATTCTCATTACCTAGCAAAACATAATTCTTTGAAGCATCATAACGAATAGTCTCTACCTCAGCATCAAACACGTTGCCTACACCAAAAATGTCTAAATATCCATCACCATTAAAATCGTGCGTTTCAACACTTAGTGTAGGGCTAAATTGAGCATCCTTTGATAGTTTTTTTACCTCAAATTGACCACTCTTATTATTCTTTAAAATAATGGACTGAAAGTCGGTAACTGTTAGATGAGTTGCACTGTTCAATTCAGTTCCACCAGAAATGGATACCGAATTTATGTTTGTAACACCAGTCTCTAAGAAATCATCAATATTACTTTGAGTTTCATCATTAAATTCCATTGCATAAGCAGCACTGTCTACAGTTAAGTTTGAAGAAACATCAACCTTAAATTATCCTGTACGCCCTGTTTTAGTGGTAATTAAAATTACACCATTTAAACCAGCACTACCATATAGAGCAGAAGCAGAAGCTCCTTTTAGTACAGTTAACAATTCAATGTCATCAGGGTTTATTAATGATAAAGCATCACCAACTGAAGCAGTTAATGCGTAATTACCATCAAAGTCTGTTTGGGCACCATTTGTTGTTCCCTTAACCAGTACACTTGCGTCTGGGATTGGTGAACCGTCAGCTTTTGAAGTTACTGTTCCCTGTATTTCTTTTTCTTGCGCAAAAGTTAATTGCGTAATGATTAGAAATAAAGAAAATAATAAAAATCTTCTTGAATTTTGTTTCATAATTTGATTGTTTAGTCATTTAATTGTCAACCAAAGTATTTAAGTACAAAATAGTTAAGAAAAAAAATATACAAACGACGTTGTTTTAACCATAGACAACATTCAATCGCACATTAGTGATTTCCTTCAAACAAACAATTCGCAATTTTATTATTATTTCTTTATTATATGATTAAAATTGCTAAATATTATTACGATTTTAATAATTAAATTCAACATTATCTCATTATTAAATAATAACATAAAGCACACTATTCCTATTAAATACCATATCTTATTTTGGCTAGGGTATTTTTTGTTTAACGTTATTAGATGGGGAAGTTATTTTGATGATTATTTGTATTCATTTAAATCTAACTTAGTAGAATTTTCTCTTCATATTATTATAGTTTATGGCAATATTTTTTATTTAATTCCAAAATATGTTTTACGTAAAAAATATAAAACTTATGTAGCCATAGTAATTTTAATCTTGGTTATGGTTTATGTAATTAGAACAGGATTGAATTATATTTTTGTTACTGAAGTTATATTTCCTGAGTCTCAAGCTCCATCAGATTTTTTTGACATTAACTATATTATAAACGTTATATTAGGTGAACTTTATGTTATTTCTTTTGTTACTTCAATTAAATTACTTGTAGAATGGTTTATTGAAAAAAAGAAGAATGAAGACTTAGTGCAGCTTCAACTGAGTACTGAGCTTAAATATTTAAGAACAATAGCGTCCTAAACAATTAAAAAAGAGAAAGGGAAATTTGTTCCACAAAGTTACCTTTGTGGTGCAACACAAAAAACGCCTTTCTCTGATGATAAAT